>ERZ778017.68-NODE-68-length-184009-cov-100.254960_pt1 | contig 184009 bp, 138 predicted proteins | sample MGYA00375747_ERZ778017 | MGnify/ENA primary metagenome ERZ778017 (study PRJEB29350, sample SAMN05509838) | bioreactor metagenome | biome: bioreactor; material: wastewater | place: South Africa: University of Cape Town | collected 2014-03-17 ... | reverse complement strand
AGCAGTCGGGCCGCGACCCGTTCGCCGCCATTGAGGCAGTCATGTCCTGGGATGCCTTCGCCGAGAGCGTCACCGAGGCACAGAAGCTCGCTCAACCCGATGATTTCGATTTCCTACACCGTATCGGCGAAAGCTACGCCACATTGCGTCGCTACGCGCCGGAATTTCTCGATGTACTCAAGCTGCGGGCCGCACCTGCCGCCAAGAACGTGCTTGATGCCATCGAGGTGCTGCGCGGCATGAACACCGACAACGTCCGCAAGGTGCCCGCCGATGCCCCAACCGATTTCATCAAGCCGCGTTGGCAGAAGCTGGTGATGACCGACGCCGGAATCGACCGGCGTTATTACGAACTGTGCGTGCTGTCGGAACTCAAGAACTTGCTGCGCTCGGGCGACATTTGGGTACAGGGTTCACGCCAATTCAAGGACTTCGAGGACTACCTGGTACCGCCTGCAAAGTTCGCCAGCCTCAAGCGGTCCCGCGAATTGCCGTTGGCCGTGGTCACCGATTGCGACCAGTACCTGAGCGAGCGCTTGGAGCTGCTGGAGGCGCAGCTTGCCACCGTCAACCGAATGGCGTTGGCCAACGACCTGCCGGATGCGATCATCACTGAGTCGGGCCTGAAGATCACGCCGCTGGATGCCGCCGTGCCCGACACGGCGCAGGCGCTGATCGACCAGACGGCGATGATCCTGCCGCACGTCAAGATCACCGAACTATTGCTCGAAGTCGATGAGTGGACGGGCTTCACCCGCCACTTCACGCACCTGAAATCGGGCGACCTGGCCAAGGACAAAAATCTGCTGCTGACCACCATCCTGGCCGACGCAATCAACCTGGGCCTGACCAAGATGGCCGAGTCCTGCCCCGGCACAACCTACGCCAAGCTCGCCTGGCTGCAAGCTTGGCATACCCGCGACGAAACCTATTCGACAGCGCTAGCCGAATTGGTGAACGCCCAGTTCCGGCATCCCTTCGCCGAGCACTGGGGCGACGGCACCACATCATCGTCGGATGGTCAGAACTTCCGAACCGGGAGCAAGGCCGAGAGCACCGGCCACATCAACCCGAAATACGGCAGCAGCCCAGGGCGAACGTTCTACACCCACATCTCTGACCAGTACGCGCCGTTCCACACCAAGGTCGTGAACGTCGGCGTGCGCGATTCGACCTACGTGCTCGACGGCTTGCTGTACCACGAATCCGACCTGCGAATCGAGGAGCACTACACCGACACAGCGGGCTTCACCGATCACGTCTTCGCGCTGATGCACCTCTTGGGCTTCCGCTTTGCACCGCGCATCCGCGACTTGGGCGACACCAAGCTGTTCATTCCCAAGGGTGAAACAAGTTACGACGCACTCAAGCCGATGATTGGCAGCGACAAGCTGAACATCAAGGCTATCCGTGCCCATTGGGACGAAATCCTGCGCCTGGCTACCTCGATCAAGCAGGGCACGGTGACGGCCTCGCTGATGCTGCGCAAGCTCGGCAGCTACCCGCGCCAGAACGGCCTGGCCGTGGCGCTGCGCGAGCTGGGGCGCATCGAACGCACGCTGTTCATCCTGGACTGGCTGCAAAGCGTGGAACTGCGCCGCCGCGTGCATGCCGGGTTGAACAAGGGCGAAGCGCGCAACGCACTGGCCCGCGCCGTGTTCTTCAACCGGCTAGGGGAAATCCGCGACCGCAGTTTCGAGCAACAGCGCTACCGGGCCAGCGGTCTCAACCTAGTCACGGCAGCCGTCGTGTTGTGGAACACGGTCTACCTGGAGCGCGCAGCGCATGCCTTGCGTGGCAACGGCCATGCCGTCGATGAGGCGCTGTTGCCGTACCTGTCGCCGCTGGGCTGGGAACACATCAACCTGACCGGCGATTACCTGTGGCGCAGCAGCGCCAAGATCGGCGCTGGCAAGTTCAGACCGCTACGTCCTCTATCCGGGTCCTAGCGTACGATTTTTTCCGCTTTCTGAGACGACCCCTCCATGAACGCAGAGAATCCCCTTGAAGAAGATACCGCCTCGACGTCGTGGCTGGCACGCTTGCGCGTCGCGCTGCGGCGGCGCCCGCAGCTTGGAACTGCCGAGCTGATCGTTGTAATATCGCTGCTGAATGCGGCGCTGTACCAAATGCCGTTGTTCGCATTTGCGGTCAACGATTTGGTGCAGCTTGGCTATGGTGGACTGCTGACGTTGGCGACGCTATTTGTCGTCGTTGCATTTGTAACGGCACTTGCGCTCGCGTCCGCGGCCCTCGCATCCCAGCACCTCATCAAGCCTCTGTGCATTCTGGGTGCCATGCTCAATGCTGCGGCGCTGTACTTCATGCAGTCCTACGGGGTGCTGCTGGACAAGACGATGATGGGCAACGTCCTGAACACCGATGTGGCCGAAGCAGCGACGCTGTGGCATCCGAAGCTCGCGCTCTACTTGCTCATCCTCGGCTTGGGTCCGAGCCTGTTGCTGGCTCGGGTCCAGATTCGACCGACACGACGCCCGCGCCTATTTGGCTTCGCTGGCGTCGTGTTCGCGATTGGCCTAGGCTGGGTCTATGCGGCCTCAAGCACTTGGTTGTGGATCGACAAGCATGGACGCTCGATAGGGGGCCTGATTTTGCCCTGGTCGTACACCATCAACCTGGCGCGCTACCAGACCTCAAAGTGGGCCGCATCGAGGCAGGCGGAATTGCTACCCGATGCCAGTTTTAAAAGCGACGAGAAGACGGTCGTGGTGTTGGTGATCGGCGAATCGGCTCGAAAGCGCAACTTTTCCCTTTACGGATACCCACGGCAAACAAATCCGATCCTGTCGACTTCTGGGGCCATCCCGCTGGCCGACACGCAGGCGTGCGCAACCTACACCACTGAGGCACTGTTGTGCATCCTGTCCCACGACGATCCCAGCGTGCGTCTGGCCGGTGCCGTCGAGCTGCTGCCTAGCTACCTGCAGCGGCACGGCATCGACGTAATCTGGCGCAGCAACAACTGGGGCGAACCCCCGCTGAAGGTTGGCACCTACGAGCGTGCCAATGACTTGGCGCGGAGTTGCACTGGCTCGTCATGTTTCGGAGACGAAGTCCTGCTGAGCGGCCTCGAGCAGCGGATCCGCGACTCGACCGCCCGTAAGGTGTTCGTAGTGCTGCACCAGGGCGGCAGCCATGGTCCGGCGTATAACACTAAGGCCCCGCCCTCATTCGAGCACTTCAAACCGGTGTGCGATTCGGTTGAACTTAGCCGATGCTCGCGGCAAAGCCTGATCAACGCGTACGACAACTCCATCCTCTTCACAGACCACGTAGTCGGTCGCGCCATCCAGCTGCTGAAGAAAATGGAGGGCGTACCGACAACCTTGCTGTATATATCGGATCACGGCGAGTCGCTCGGCGAACACGGTCTGTATCTGCACGGCACGCCGATGGCGCTGGCGCCCGATGTACAGAAAGAAATCCCGTTCTTGGTCTGGATATCCGATGGCTTTGCGCACCGTCATCGCATCGACGCATCAACACTGCGCAACCGCGTTGCCCATTCACAAGACCAGGTGTTCCACAGCGTCATGGGCGCTTTCGACATGCGCAGCAGGGTTTACAGGCCGCAGAGGGACATCTATGCCCCTTGCTCGGGCGATGTCTGCGACCGCTGAGCTGGTCCCCTCAACAGGAGGAACACACCCACCGAGATCGCGCACAGCCCCGCGAGGCCTACGACCGCAATGCAGGAGAGGGTTTCGTGCGGCCGGAGCCAAAGCAGCAGGCCCCACAGGATCAACGCTGCGCCGGCCGCATGACGACCAGCGCCACGGCAAAGCCATGTCCACCAACCGGAGTGAAGCGCGAGGGCTGCTCCACTGAGGCCCGCGAGCCAGCCGAAGGCCGCCCCAGCTGCTATGTCGAGGGGCCAGTGCGCACCGACGGCCACGCGCGACACCGCGACCATGGTGGCCGCTAGTAGACCGCCAAGGATCAGGGCCCAGTCATGCCACCGCTGCGGCCTCGCAACCCAGGTAGCGATCACTGCAGCGGCGACCGCGAATGCAGTGATGCTGTGCCCGGAGGGAAAACTGTTGTGTTGGAGGATCGGGCCAATCACGTTGAACGTGGCCGAATCCAGCACTGCCGCAGGTCTCGAAGCACTAGCCCAATGCTTTGCTGACACCGAAATCAGGGCGCCCGCAGGCACCGACGCCAGCAGGGCGGCCCATACCTGTGGCTTGGAGGGCAAAAGCAAGGCAAACAAGGCCAAGACGACCGCCGCATCACCCAGCAGGGTGATGGCCGACCAAATCTCCGAAGGAAATGAGGCCAAGGCCCCGTTCCACCACAGAAAAAGTACATGCTGTTCCGGCCAGAGTGCGGTGCTTGCAGCGCCGCCGCCGAACCGCAGCACAAGTAACCCGATCAACGCCAACACCAATAACGCAGGAGCGGCCAAAATCACCAAGCGCGAAGCCGCTCGACCCAACAGAATTGCTTCTCTTGCGTGGCCCGGTCCAATTCGTTCTACGACCATGGTCATGCCTTCTTTGATCGCTTTCTGATTGTCAATCAGCGGGTCGCCGCTACGGCCATTGCAACCAGCTTAGCGCGCATTGTATTCCGTCTTCTGAGACGCCCCTAAGAAGTTGCTGGCCAGCGGCGTTCCGCCCAAGGACGTGGCCAAGAACCTCGGCGTGTCCGTTCCTACGCTGTACCGCTGGGTTCCAGCTTCTGCGCACGCTTAGCGTGCTTTATTTTCCGTTTTCTGAAGCGACCCCTATTTTCTCAATCCGCCCGAAACGGGCGGATTGAGAACGCCGCAGCGGGCTTTGTTGCTGGAAACTGAGTGTGTATACAACTACACACGAGGTTTAAATATGAAGCGCTTGATTGTCTTTCTCCTGCTCGCCGCTGCGGCAGCAGCGGCGAACGCGGTGGCGCCAACGCCGCAGCCACCGCTCCCGCCTGGCACGATGGATTCAGTCCTCGCGTCGATTAACACTGTAATAAATACAGCGTTCACCGACATATTGACAAGCTCAAATTTGAAGGAAGCCGGGGCACAGTTGAGTTTCTGGCTTGCCGGGTTGATGATGGTTTGGCTACTCCTTAAATCAATGCTGGAGGGAAGCGGATTTACTGACATCGTCGCCGGTTTTATTGTCACGATGGCGTCGATGGGGATTGTCTACTGGCTAATTGATATTGACGGCGTGGGGAAAATCCTTGGCTTCATGGACTGGGTAGCAGCTCGATTTGGAGCACCTGAGACCCTTAGCGACATGATTTCTATTTCACTGACCCAAACCTTCGAGGCTGCATGGCAAGTGGCCTCGGCGCCGTCACTTAATAGCGGCGTGCCATTCAGTTGGGATACTGCAATTCCAATCGTGGCATCCACAATCGTTCGCTTCGCGATGCAAGCCGTCACGGCGCTGTTAATCGTGGTGGCTGGGGCGATTTATGTGGCAAATGTGATTCTTGCCCACGGCTCAATCATGCTCGCGGTAGCGCTGGCGCCAATAATGATACCTTTCATTATTGTCGAAAGCCTAAATTTCATTTTCTACGGGTGGCTTCGTTTTACCATCAGCGCCGGCTTGATGAAGGTCGTTGGTACATTCTTGTTTTCCTTCTGTACTCGCCTCATGGATCAGCTTGTTGTATTGTCAAGCAAGCTCCAATTCCCGCCGAATACGGATGCCATCCAGTTATTGTCCTCAAATCTCCTCTATTACTCGGCGCTGGGGTTAATCGGGTTGCTTTGCGCGTGGACCATGGCGCAGACGCCAAGCCTTGCAAATGGACTGATGTCTGGTGCTGGTGGCGCTGGCATGAATGTTCGCCTGGGTGCGATGGCTGCGCGAGCGCCAAATCTGGCCCCGCTCACCGCAAAAATCGGTGAGCTTGCCTCGTCGATCGCCGCCGCCTTCAAGAAGTGAAAACCGGAGCCGGGAGCGCAGCCCAATGAAATCACACACCTGACGCACCAGAGGTAGCTAGCCAAAACGCATACAGCCGCGCCAGTGCTAGCTCTACGCCAGGTTTTGTGTATACCAACAGTTTACGTTTCGCACCGCCAACCCGCCAAATCACTTTGCAAATCAACACCCAAGGAGGTAAACAAAAATGGTCACCAAAAACGCCACTATCGCGCATCTGCTGCGCCAGCGAGAACAGATTGACAAAGCCCTAAAGACCGCCCAGCAGCGCCAGCGCGAAGCACTCGCCCAAGAACAGCTCCAGGAGCTGCGAAAGGCGGGCCTACGGGACGCCGACGCGGCCACCCTGAGGGCGGTACTGCAGGCGGGCCAGAACGCGCTCCAGGCCCGCCAAATTGAATTAGGGGGCGAGGCATGACCAAGCGGATCACGTCCACAAGGCTGAATATCCAAGAAGAGGCGGCGCTGCGCCAGTTCGCTACTGACTACCGAATAAGCGTATCCGAGGCTATGCGTTTGGCCATCGGCCGGCTGGGCGAGAAAGAGCGTCGCGAGAGGGCTGAAACCCAGCTCAATCGACTGGAGGCCGATATTCACGAATTCCGTGACACCATGAAGCGCACGCTTCAGCTCCTGATCATTACAACCACGGCCAACGACGAGACATTCAAAGCCCAGGCGCTGGCCGCGTTTAGCAAAATTTACCCCGAAGGAGAATGATTATGTACAACACACGGAAGATATTGATTGTGGCCTTGATATTTGGTTACCTGGCTGGGTCTGCTGGCGGGTTACTTTGGGAAAGCAAGCAATACCCGGCGTCGGTCTTTCAGGACTACGTGAGTTCGAAGACGCTTAATATGCTTCCTGTCTTGGGGATGAACAAGAGAGATAAAGCGCCGCTGCGCGCCTATGCGTTACTGCTACAAAACAAATCTCCTGCACTCGCCGCCAAAATGGATTGGTCGATCAAGCGCGCATTTGTGGTTCATGGCCTTATCGGTATGTTGTTTTTCTTTCTTGGCTTTTCATTCCTTCGTGGAGGTCAAAAATGACCATCGATTTTTTTGCGCTAATCCCATTCGCGATCGGCGTGCTTTTCAAGCTCTTCGGCTACACAGACGAAAGGGCGAAATACATATACGACCAGTATCTGTTTCCGCTCGCCTGGGGTGGACTGCCATTCTATTTTGCGTGGGTTTCCGGGTTTTCAGTCACAGATTCGGCTATCACCGGCATCGGACTCGGTTTCATGCTCGGGGCGTCGGGCCGGATAATCAACGTCAAAAGTGAGAACAAAATAGAACGTGGTACACAGGTGATCAGCACGAGCGATTTGAATCGTCGGGTTCGAGAATCCAAAGTCGAAGCGCACGCACGCATTGGCGGGGCGGCGATTCCAGAGCACGTCATGCCACAGGGCCTCCTTCTCTCAGGCAGTCCAGGTACGGGCAAGAGCTTGTCCTTTTTGCAGCTCATGAGCAGCGCCCGCGAGCGCGGTCACAAGGCCGTTGTTTGTGACCTCGGGGGCGAGTTCGCGCAACGCCTTTTCAGGCCTGGAAAAGACGTGATCCTCAACCCCTTTGACACGCGTCAGCCGGAGGGCGGCTGGTCCCCCTTTGCGGAGATCCGCAGCAGCTTCCATTGCGCCCGCGCGGCGGGGGCTCTGGTGCAAGTTGGGGATGGTGAAGAGAGCGAGACGTGGAACGGCTCAGCACGGACCCTCTTGCAAGTGGGGCTCGAGGGCCTGTTCGAGCGCGGGCCGGAGCACTGCACCAACGGCATGCTTCTCTACATGTGCTTGGCCGCGCCTCAGGAGGAGTTGAAGGATTTGGCAGCGGGTAGCCCTGCGGCCCCCTGGTTCGAGGCCGGTGCGGAGCGTTTTCTCTCGTCGGTCAAGGCCACCCTTGTCCGCCAACTGCAGCCGCTGATGTACCTCGACCCGAGCGCGGGCGCGGGGGCGTTTTCGATCCGCAAATGGATGGACCAGCCAGACGATTCCTGGCTGTTCCTGACCTACCGTGATGACCAGCTCGCCAGCCTCAAACCACTGCTCGCCGCCATGCTCGATACGGCCTGCGGAGCCATCCTCTCGCGCAGCAGCGCGGCGCCTGCGCCGACGTGGGTTTTCGTGGACGAATTCGCGAGCCTGGGCCGCGTGAATTCTCTGGTCGACCTGGCCGCGAAAGGACGCAAGTACGGCGCCCGCTTGGCCCTTGGTTTGCAGTCGATTTCACAGGCCCGCCAGAACCTCGGCAAGGACGCCGCGCAATCGCTCCTCGCGTGCCTCGGAACATGGTTGACGCTGCGTCCCGCCGACGCTGAAACAGCCGACTACATGAGCCGTTTTCTAGGCGACGAGGAGGCCCGCCGCAAGGTCGCATCAGGTGGCGAGGGCGCCACCCAAACGGGCACCCTCACCAGGCAGCAGAACGCGCACCAAAACTGGACCGAGCAGGTGACGCGCCAGCGGGCCATCCTGCCATCGGAGCTGCAGAGCCTGGCGGACCGCCAAGGCATCCTCAACATCGCAGGTCCGTTGCCCCCCGCACTTGTGGAAATCCCCATCTGCAAGCTACGGCACACCCAGCCCGCTTTCGTGGCCGCGCGCGCCCGTCCATCGCGCATTGAACGCCCCGCGATTCTAGATTCCGTCACACCCTCAAAACCGGGCACAGAAACCCAGCTGATCCCACCCCGGCCAGCGCCCGATCCGTTTGCGAATCTGGGGGGTTGACGTGCTATCCATCGCCTCGATTTCAGCCTCCAGCGGCGAGGCCGCTGTGGGCTACTACACCAACCTTGCCCGCGAGGACTATTACACCGGCGGCGGTGAACCGCCAGGCCGCTGGTGCGGCCAGCGGGCCGATGAAAGGGGCCTGCAGGGCACTGCGCATACTGCGCAGGTGCGTGCCCTCTTCGAGGGCCTCGATCCGCTCACGGGCGAGCAGATTCGCGCGCACGGGGGCAAGCCCGGATGGGACTGCACATTCAGCGCGCCGAAGTCTGTTTCAGCCGTCTGGGCCACTGCCGACGTCGCCACCAGGCGCGCCATCAGCGAGGCCCAGCAGCGCGCCGTGGAGCGCGCTGCGGCCTACCTTGAGCAGCACGCTCTCGTTACGCGCCACGGCCACGCTGGCCACGAGCAGCGCCAGGCTGAGGGCGGCATGCTGGCTGTCTCCTTCGAGCACAGCAGCAACCGCAACGGAGACCCTCAGCTCCACACCCATCTGCTTGTTGCCAACGTCTCCGCCGATGGCCGCGCGGTGGATCTGCTGACCGCCGAGAAGATGACGGCCGGGGCGGTGTACCGCGCCGAGCTCGCGAGCGAGCTGCAGCGCATGGGCTACAGCATCGAACGCGACGGCAAGTCCTTCCGCGTCGCAGGCGTGCCCATGGCGCTGACAGAGAACTTTTCCAGCCGTCGCGCCGAGGTCCTCGCCGCGCTGCAGGCGCGCGGCCTGGGCACGCACGATGCTAAGGCCGCATCTATGGCCACCCTCGCGACTCGAGACAAGAAGGCCGAGGTCGATCGCGCCCAGAGCTTCGCGGTCTGGCAGGAGACCGCCAGGCAGGCGGGGTTCAACCCCCGCGCCTGCCTCGAACCGCAGCCCGCCCGCGAGCCGCTGGACGCGGCCGAGATTGCGCGTGATGCCCTCGCCAACCAGTCCACCATCACACAGCGGCAGCTGACCGCCGCCGTGGTCCAGGCCAGCGCCGGATTCGGAGATGCAGACGCCGCGCTTGCCCGAGTCGAGGAGGTCAAGCGAGAAACGATCCTTGTCCACACGACCGAGCGCGACGCGCACGGCCACGAGCGCGCGGGCGAGCCGCGCTACACGACCCGGGAGATGTACGAGCTGGAGCAAGGCATGGCCGATCGCGCCGAACGCATGGCCGCCCAGCACAGCCACCCCGTGGCCATCGCGGTCCTCGATGAGGTCGTGCGCGATCGCTACCCCACTGGCCAAGATGAGCGCATGCAGCGCGTCTCGGCAGCCCAGCAGGAGGCCTTGCGGCACGTGCTGGGCAGCGAGCAAATCGCCGTGGTCGAGGGGGTTGCAGGCAGCGGCAAGAGCCACATGCTCGGCGCTGCGCGTGAGGCCTGGGAGCGCAGCGGCTACGAGGTACGCGGCGCCGCCCTCGCGGGCAAGGCGGCCGAGGGCCTGCAGCAATCGAGCGGCATCGAGAGCGGCACCATCCACACCCTGCTGCACGAGCTCGACACCGGCAAGACCACGCTGACCGAGCGTTCAGTGTTGGTCGTGGACGAGGCCGGTATGGTTGGCAGCAGGCTCATGGCCGAGCTTGGCGCCCGCGCCGAAGACGCGGGCGCCAAGCTGGTGCTTGTCGGGGACACGCAGCAGCTGCAGCCCATCGATGCTGGCGGCTCCATGCGCGCGATTGAGGACCGCGTGGGTTCGGCCCACGTGCTCGAATCCATCCGGCAGAACGACACGGCCGAGGCCGCGGCCATGCTGGCCACGCGCGCCGGCGACGCGGCCGAGACGCTGCGCTACCTCGACCAGAAGGACCGCTTGCACGATCACGCCAACCGGCGCGAAGCGCTCGAGGAGGCCGCCAAGGCAAGCGTGCGCGATCGGCAGGAGGGCAAGTCATCCATGGTGCTCGCGGAGACCAACGCCGACGCCAAAGCAGCCAACCAGGCTGCGCGCGAAGAGGCGCGCGCGCTGGGGCAGGTCAAGGGCGAGGACGCAGCGTTTCAGACCGAAAGAGGAACCCGGCTATTCTCCGAGGGCGATCGCGTCCTGTTCCTCAAAAATGATCGCGAGCTTGGCGTGAAAAACGGCACCACGGCCGAGGTCGTGAGCGCCAAAAAGAACACGCTCGAGGTCCGCACCGAGGCGGGCACTATCGTGAAGATCGATTCAAAGCGCTACGCGCACGTGGACCACGGCTACGCCGTCACAGTCCACAAGGCGCAAGGCGCAACCGTCGATCGCGCGCACTACGTGCCAGGCAGTGCCACCAGCCGCGAGGCGGGCTACGTCGCCCTGTCTCGCCACCGCGAGACCGTGCACGTGCACATTGCCGCGCCGGTGCGCGAGCAGTTCGGGGAGGTCATCGGCAGGCCCGAGCTCGACCGCTCGGCCGAGCACCAGGAGGCACGGGCACAGGCGCGCGTTGATCTGGCCCGCCAGCTCAGCAGCAGCCGCGCCAAGGGCACGAGCATCGATCGCGCCAGCGCGGCGCCCCAGCAGGCCGCGCAGGCCAGCCGTGAAGGTCAGGAATGGCTCGCCAAGCAGCGACAGGAGGCGCGAGGGGTCAAGCCACCAGAACGCTATGAACGCGGCTCACAGGCCCAGCAGGAGGCCCGCAGACAGGCAAGGGAGGCCAGCATCAAGGCCGAGCTCGTGCAACTGCAGAAGGCCGCCGCAGACCGTGCGGCCACACGGGCCGCAACTGCGGGGCGGGAGCGCGGAGAGCGTGGGCTATAAAAATGGGAGCGCAAACAGAAGCGCCTCCCTTCAGCTCCGGTGGCGAACCGGAGGGCCAGGAGGCGCCGCTGCCGCACGTGTTTCAGGTACGCGTTCCGCTCCCGTGAACGGGAGAGGTGGAGAGTTAGCGCCTTACCGCTTTTGCCGAGGTTGCCCCCGCGCGGTCATTGCAAGAAGGTGCCCTGTTTCCAATTCATTGTGCGGCTTGCAGTCCGCGAAAGACCTGAAACACGCCTCCCACTGAAGGGGGCGTGAGTGCAATCCTACCGGCCGCGCGGCCGGTGTGTCAAGTGGGTGAGGCGGTGGCCAAGAGGTCAATGCCAATGGGTTGAGTTGAAAACGCGATTCATGTGTTCGCGCTCAAGTCGCTCTTCGTCTTCTCTTTGGAGTTCTTCAAAGTATTCGTAGTTCGATTTTTCCCTCGCTCGTGCTTTGGCCTTTGCTTCGGCTATGGCCTTGGCTTCGGCTTCGGCTTCATGTTCAGGGCTCATCCCCTCTTTCAAATTGTCCCAATCCTGCAAATTATTCGGACGAATCAGGAAGATCAGGATGGATCCGATGGTGAGTGGCAGCCACCAGATTTCGTAGAACCAAATGGACAGAACTGGCGTTCCTATCCATAGAACCAGTCGCAGGAGCACTCCCCAGACCGAATTCAAGATTGCCAGATCACGGATGGAAGTGGGTTCATTGAACATTGCTAGTCTCCCAAATCGACTCATTAAAAACATCCATAAACTTGCGGCGGGCGTCAAGCGGATGAGGCGGATTTTTGGCTCGCCAGGCAACGAATAGCGCTCAGGCGCCCCTGTGCGGGGCGTTCCCGATGCGCGAGCCATTGCAGGCTAACCATCGGGGGGTGTTGCCTATTGCCCCTTTCCGGCCAAATGCGGTGGGCCCAGGAAATCTAGCAGGGCTTGGCGCACGGCTTCATGGTTCTTGGTTTCACATTCCCAAATCACCAGAACGTCCCACCCAGCGGTGGCAAGTTGCATCAGCGTGGCCGTGTCGCGCTCTATGTTGCGTTCCAACTTGGGAAGCCAATATGCGGCGTTCGACTTTGGCGGCCGCCCTTCTCTGCACTCGGAATGCTGGTGCCAGAAACAGCCGTGAATGAAGATCACTTTCCGGCGGCCCGGGAACACTAGGTCAGGCTTGCCTGGAATGTCCTTGCCGTGGAGCCGGTAGCGGTAACCAAGACCGTGCGCCAAGCGTCGGACGGCCATTTCTGGGGCGGTGTCCTCGCTGCGGATGCGCCGCATGTTCTCGCTGCGGTTCATCCCCATGCAAGCCTCACACGGCTAAATCCAGCGGCAAGTCGGAAATGTCCTTCAGGCGCTTTCCGTTCACCATCACGGCCAGCATGTCGGCGGCGTCGTTCATGCCCAAGGCTGTGACCGTAGCTTGTAACTCGTAGAGGGCGAAGTGATACACGCAATCAATGTCCCCAGTGCCCAAAGCGATAGAGGCGAGACGGCTAGGGGTCGGCTCTGCCGTGACTACGACAATGTGAGGCAAACGGCCCTTGCGGTTGCGAACCAGATTGAGGGCTTCGGAACGGGCGTTTTGCGCTCGGTCGCTGCGTATTGTCCATTTGCATGAAATGCTGGCGTGCAGCAGGGGCAAGCCGCCGTTTTTCTTGCGTAGGCTGGCAAGCGTGGTCACGCTATCGTCCACCAGCAGGGCCGGGGCGTTGATGGCGTCGTCGCTCTCGGTGTTGCGCACCACCACGATATCCGGGGTAATTGTGTAGTCACTGCCCAGCGCTGCGGCCAACTCAGCGTCATTTTTCGCGGCACGGTGAAGCGCTACTAAGTGAGCGTATTGTTCGTAACGTGCAATCTCAAGCCGGTTGCGGCCACCAACTTGATGTACATCCCACGAACCCGGCCGGAGATGGTGGAGCTTGAGGAAGGTTTCGCCCACGAAAGTGGAGCACGCGACTTCAAACCGGCTTCCAGATGTTTGGCCCGCGATCCGTTCGCCGATGGTTTCAGCCTTGAGCAAGTCGGCAATACCTTTGGCAATCGACACGCTAGTTGGGCTGTCCTTGTCGGCATTACTGGTACGCCCGGAAAACTGCCAGTCGTCGGGGAATCCTTGAATGCGTGCCGTCATGCGTGTGGTCAGGCGTGGCATTCCCACGAAGTCACGCGCAGGGGCTTCGTCCCATATGCCCATGCCGTCAACGCCTAGGGCGGCCCAAGCACGTTTTGCGCGGGTGGGGCCCAGGTCTGGCCCTCCGTGCTTCTTGGAGCCGCCTACAAGCGTCGGGGCAATGGTGTTTGCCTGCTTGCGCCATCGGCTAGCGCCGCGCCATTTGTTCGCGGCCATGAGATCATGCAGTAGCTCGCCTACGGTGGCCGGTTCATGTTGCTGCGGCTCCGGCCATGCAAAGCCGTCTGCAAGGTCTTTGCGGATGCCGACGAACACCACGCGCGGGCGCAACTGCGAAACGCCATAGTCCGAGGCGTTGAACAGTCGCCATCCGGGAATATAGCCCAGCTTCTTGAGCTGCTTTTCTACCTTGTTGCGGTAATCGTTAAAGACGGCATCAAGCAGGCCGCGCACGTTTTCCAGCATCACGGCTTGCGGGCGGCACTCCTCGACCAGGCGGATAGCTTCGGGGAACAAGTCGCGCTCATCCTTCGCGCCGAGCTGCTTCCCGGCCTTGGAAAACGGCGGGCACGGCACGCCGCCGGCCACCAGGTCAATGCCTTGATATGGGCGGCCATCAAAGCGGCGTAAATCGTTCTCGATGACGTTCCAAGTGGGGCGGTTCAGGCGCAGCGTGGCACACGCGGCCGACTCCAATTCGATCAAGGCGGCATGATCGAAGCCAGCCATTTCCAGGCCGAGTGCCTGGCCTCCTGCCCCTGCGCACATTTCTAACGAATTGAACTGGCTCATATCGCTTTTTTCTCGGTTAATCAGGTTGGCTTAATTGAACGGCCCGGTCGGCTATCCTAGCTTCTGTGCGAGCTTCTCCGCGTGCATTTTTACGTACAGCTGCATCATGCGCAAGGTCTTGTGCCCGCTGATCGCCGATAGCTCCAGGACGCTCAAATCACCGCGCTCAGCGAGCCGGGAGAGGGCCTCATGCCGCAGGTCATGCCAGCGGAAATTTTCGATCCCTGCCCGTCTGCAGGCCGTGCGGAAGACCGTTGCGAGAGTTTGCTTCTCGACGGGGAAGACCTTCTCGTCGATCGAGCGCGGAAGCGCCTGCAGCACCGCCACGGCGGCGCTCGACAAAGGCACCGCGCGAGGCTCTCCGTTCTTCGTCTTCGGCAACCAGGCCACGCGTGTGGCCATGTTTACCCTGTTCCATGTCAAGCCCAGCAGCTCGCCCTGGCGCATGGCCGTGGCCACGGCGAACTGATATGCAGGCAACAGCCAGCGATTGAGCGAGCGCGCACACGCGCGCTCCAGTGCCTCGGCCTCAGCACCCGTCAGGCGCCGCTCGCGCGAGGCGCCTGGCTTGGGTTTGCTGATGCGATCGACGGGGTTGCCCAGGGGCAGCGGTACGCCGCCTTCCTTCTCGGCCCATCCGAGTACCTTGCTCAACAGATCCAGCTCGGTTTTCACCGTCGCGCCGCTCACGCGTGGCGCGGTGCCGGGCTCCTTGTATCGAGGGTCAGGGTCCGCCAACCGCTGGTCGCGGTAGCCCGCGAGGCGCTCGGGCGTCAGCGCGGCGATGGAGTACACGCCGAGGCGTTGGACGAGGTGTTGCAGCTTGATCTGCCAGGCACTACTGCGGTAGTGCCCTGGCGCGAACTCGTCCGCAAAGCGCTGGGCCAAGGCCATCAGCGTCGTGCGCTCGGCGCGGGAGGTACTTACGAACGCGCCGCGCTCGATTTGACTCTCTGCATGGCGTCCCCATGCCTCCGCGTCGCGTTTGTTGGTGAACGTCTTGGACTGGGTGGGCTGTCCACGACGGCGAATCCTCGCCTCCCAGAGCCCTGATTCTCGCTGCGTGATCGCTGCCATTGCTCAACCCTATTTGCCACGAATTTGCCACGGACGGCCTATTTTAGGGTTTTTTTATAGCAAAACACGGCTGCAAGCCGCATGGATACTAGGTTTTTATTTTATAAATTTTCCCCCTGCTAAGGGAGTATGGGGTGTTGAGCCTCATCAAGGGTTCGAATCCCTTCGTCTCCGCCAAAATGCCAATAAAATCAACTACTTACGCGGCATTTTGAAAAAATGCCCACATCCTTGCCCACAAAAAATGCCTCCTTCTGGAGGCTTTTTTTTGGTCTTGGCGAGGCTAAAACAAGCATCTACACGTCCACGAACGGCCGCTCATGGCCGAAATTATCCAATGTGGACGGTATATGCAACCTCAACTTCCCCTCCCTTTTCCCACCCAGCTCGACCGCCTGCTGGCGCTGCCCGAAGTGTTGGCCACGCTGGCCATTGGGCGCAGCACCTTGTACCAAAAAATCCAGCTCGGTGAGCTGCCCGCGCCCGTGAAGATCGGCTACTCCTCGAGGTGGCGTGCGAGCCAGATTGCGCAAGTGATTGCAGGGGACTGGCACCCAGCCGAGTAACGGCATCCCGGAGCAAGGCGCACGCCCAAATGAAAACGCCCCGCTGTGCACGAGGCGCTGGGGCGCACCAAAAAAATAGTGGCGTCTGCATCCAGGCGAGAGATGCGGGCAGATGGCGAGGCTGCCAAGGATGGCGAGCCCGGCTACAAGCTGCTTGGCATGCGGCACCCGCGCCATGAAAGGCAGTGCTGAGCGCTGGCCTGCGCGGCCAATTGCTGGAGGTGGTCAATGCGGCAAAAACTCAGTGGTCGGCCGCCGACCGGGTGCTGAACGAGGCCTTCGTCTGCGGCTTCAGCTGCAGCCAATTTGCCGCTGACTGGGGAAGAAAGTCACTCCAATAATAAGAATAATATTATTACTACTACTACCGTTATTACTCCCACTATTACTACCAATCACCAAAAGAGCTACAGCATGAACCTTCCCGCCGAAACCCGCGACCGCATCTTTGCCGCCGCCGACGCGCTGTTTGAGCAGGACGGCCGGGACGGCTTTCCGTCGGTGGGCGCGGTGCGTAAAGCTGCCCGCGTCAACATGAACGATGCCAGTAGCGCCATGAAGGATTGGCGGCGTGCGCAGACGATGAAGACGGCTCCGCTGACTACCCTGGTGCCCCAGGCAGTGCAAGCCGCCGGCGCCCAGGCAGTTGCAGCGCTGTGGCAGCAAGCGCAGGAACTGGCTAACGAATCGCTACGCGCTGCGCAAGCAGGCTGGGAGGCTGAGCGGTCCGGGCTTGACGACATGCGGGCCGAGCTGTCGAAAGCGTTTGAGACTCAGGCAACCGAGCTTGAGCGAGTGCAAACCGCCGCGTCTGTGGCCGCCGCGCAGTACAACGAAAAGCTCAAGCAGGCGCAGGCGGAGATGGGCAGGATGCAGGCTGAACTTGACCTCGCTCACGAAGATGCCGTCGTCGCCCGCGAGCGAGCAGCTGAGTTGGCGGGCCAGCTTGCCGTGTACCAGGATCACGCGGCCGCGTTGCTGGCACGTCTGGAGCCGGCCGACACCAAGGCACCAAGGCCGAACAGACCCAACGCGTAGAGCGAGTGGCTCACAGCATCACGCGTTCGCCGTGCCCTACCTTCCTCAGGAAGTGCACGAAGGGCAGATCGCCCGTGTAGCCGTGTTGCCGCGCGTACTGGCACAGGGACCAGGATTGCTCACGCACACAGTGGAAGCCGGGCTGGTTTGCGATGCGCGCCAGCGCGTCGCAAACCTGGTCTTGCCGGCGCCGTGCAAGCATGTCGCCCAGCATCAGGTAGTGCTCTGCCATCTCTGACTTGGGGCGCCGCCAAGTCCAGCTCGTGGTGTCTCTGTTGGCGCGCCTGATGAGCTCGTAATCGAGCCATTGGAGGCGAGGCTTTGACGCGATCTCCCCAAGCTTCTCGGGCGAGTCGAGTTCGCCATCGGTGAACAGCATGAGCCACTGAGCGACTTGCGCATCCTCAGGCAAATAGAACCCCAGGATGGCATTTGCTTTGCCATTTTTTTTGCGCGTGAGGCGCTCGGCAGGGGTCGCCCCGATGCTGTGGCGTTGGTGCAGTTTATGGATGAGTGCGATGGCTTTTTCGGCGGACACCTGACCGCTGGTGAAACGGTGGTAGCCGCGTCCAGCGGCGTCGAGGATGCGCGTCAGCGCAGCGGTTTTGGAACGAGAGATAGGGGTCGATGCGGGCATGTGGGCTCCGGCTGTTGATGCGCTGTATAGCGATTCATCAGCGGCATGAGCCACTCTTGAACGTGTCGCCAGAGCTCTCAGCCGTGCCGTTGCTCCGTGGCCCGCGCAGAAAGTACAAGCGTGGGCCAAACGAGATACCTGCCTGCTGCATGCCCCATGCGGAGCCTTCAGCCAACGCCCCAAACGTCGGCAGGGTTGGCATCATGGTATTGACGCAGTCGAGCACCGTCAAACCTCTTGACGCCGCCATGCTGGCCATGACCGTCGACGACGTCGCATTTCGGGATTAGCCCGGCCGATTCAACTGGTCATCGCAACACATTCGCTGAATCGCTCATCGGGCGTTTGGAAGCCGAGCGTCTTGCGCGGCCTCTCATTCAATTGTGTGGCGATCGCGTTGAGCTGGTGTTGTGAGTAGCCCGAGATGCCGACGCCCTTGGGCAGGTAGCACACAAGCAGTGCCCCCTTGAGTCGATTCGGGTGACTAGGCCTACGAGCGTCTAGTCAAAGCACGATGCAGCCACTACAGAAGTGGTCGCTGATTCGAGTCGCTCGATTGCTCGGCTGGCGATTCGACAGAAGACTCTTCACCCGGTCGGTTGTTTGACGCCACAGTCTTCCCGTCAGACGCTTTTTCGGAAGCTTCTGTCCGTCGAGGTTGATCAGCTGCCGCGTCATTTGAAGGAGCAGAGATGGAGGCGCGTGGTTGCGCCGGCGCGCCGCCGTCGACCGCGATGGGCAGCGAACTGCGTTTGACACCGATGAAATCGGCGAAGACACCAAGGATGGAGCGTGTCTCCAGACTCATGACGAACCGCTTGGGATCTCCAGATGTGTGGGCCGCTGCTTCGAGCTCCCGCGCAGCGCTGAACAGGTGCTGTGCATGGACCTCTCGCATAAAGTACTCGGCGACCACTTCCGCGCGAACTCCTTCGAGCCTTCTTCCCAGTTGCTGCCGCGCTTGGGCGGCAATGGCTTTGCCGTTCTGCATTCCTTCGGAAAGGGCTTCAAGTGCGGTCTGAATGCTGGCTTGGACCCTCCCGTCACCCGAGTCGCCAAAAATCACGCCATTGATCAGACCTTCATGTCGGTTGACCACGTCACTGAAAACGAACCGCTCAAGGCCGATGTCCAACGCGACGCAAGCGATAGCCGCCGACAACAGGGCGCACCGCAGCGCCACTTCGCGATGTTGGACCCGTACCTCGACGCGCTCGCCAAAGAACCTGAAGGCGAACATCGCTCGGTTGAAGGCCGGGAAACCTGGGAGGCTCGCGACGGCAGACTTTGCATCTCCAAGGATGCGTAGCCAATCACCGTCCTGTTTGTGACCTGGGTTTTGCTGAATCAAGTCAGCCAGTTCCTCCAGAGTCAGGCGCTCGTCAATGTCGAGTTTCTTGGCCAGCTTGTCCAAGAAGTCCTTCGACAAGACCGCGATATTTTGAGACTGTGCGAATCGAAGCAGCGACGGAGAGCTATCTGTGGTCGCAACGATGGCGCGATCGCACTTCATAACAGTCTGAAGTCCTTTCACCCACAGCACTCGCTCGAACGCCTTCGGGGACTTCTTGTTCTTGACGTCAACGATGGCCCGCACGCGCGTGGTTGCCGACTGCCGCGCGTACAACCAGCTGTCCAAGTCAGTCACATCGTTCTCTTCGTACTGAAACGGCACTGACCGCAGCGCAAAAAAGCCTTGTCGCGCGAAGTACGCGCGAACAAGTTCTTCCAATGCAGGTCCTTTTCCTGGTGCCATCTCAGCCCCCACTGCGCAAGCGATCAAGCGCGCCCGTTACGAATACTTTGTCTTGAAGCGTATGCCGCTCGCGAACCTTGTGCCGGTTCTCGCTCGGGCCCTGGAAGTTGGTCGCTGGCGACCCGTCGAGAAGAAGCGCGTCACTGGCGATGTTGTTGCCACGGATCAGCGCACGGGCCAACTCCCCCACATCCTTCTTCAATAGTTTCATGGTGCAGCGCCCAGCGCCCTTGTTTTCAAGTTGGACAACTTGCCGCTTCTCCAACTCTTTGTAGTCTTCCGCGATTGCGCGCACGCCGTGCTGGCCACCGACAGACATGCCGTTGATCAGGTTCCTGAGCAGAGCATCAGGCCAGGCAATGCTTCCTCGCGCGGCATCGCTACGGGTCATGCCGTACGTCAGAGACGCGAGCAATGCCTTCGCATCATCCACCGGATCGTCTTCGAACGGACGGCCGTACTTCTGGAAAGCATCAGGAGAGGTCAGATACCCCACGGCCTCAGTGCTGTTGCTGACTTCCAGCCTGTCGAAGAGGCCAACGCCCACGAGGCGCCGGTAGAGGTCCTCGCCCAAGATGCGCGTCGCTTCGATGTCCGAGACGGCACCGCGCTGCTTGATCTTGTCCTGCAATTCACTGAGCCGACTGCGTTCGGCCGCGCTCAGCGCTTGCATCAAGTTGTATGCCTTGGAGGCGTACCTCGCGTCCCGAAATGTGTTGCTGTTGAACAGGATCTGGAAGCCCCGGTCTTCGGACTGGTCCAGAATAGCTGCAGACCGGCAGACGTCGATCAGCGAATCCATGTCCCTGGACGCAATCTTGTACTGGTCGGAAATCTGCTGGGCGACAACTGCCCGTGCCTCGGGCTTCTCGGCGACCTTCTCCGAGAGATCAACGACAGCGCGCTCTTCGATTGAAGGGTTCGCGGCTTCGAAGATCCGGACCGTCGCTTCCAAGACGCCCCCGGTGGTCGCGCCGAGAACCGCGATATCGCCTGTCGCGGACACATCGATGCGCCCTTCGGCCTGCAGCGTTTGAAGGCCCAGTTCGCGCGACGCGCGATCAATATTGTTCAGGCGGCAGATGTCGGTGACTGTCACGGAACTGACAACCGGCGTGCGCCCATCCAGGGAGCTGCGACGCAGCAGGTTGTAGAGCCGTCCGGTACGACCCGCGTACTGGATGTTCTCCAAGCGTCCCACGCCACTTACCGCGTCCAAGCTCTTGGACTGTGCAAGCAGCCAGGCGCCTCTGGTTTTGTCGTCCATCTACGTGCTCTCTGCACTTCTCTTTGTACTGGCTACTATGCCACAAGGGGCGTCGGACGCTCTGCGCCGACCCATCAACGCTCAAAGGCATTTTTGAGCAGAGGCGCTCAGGCTGACGCGGCAGCACTCCGCCTGCGTTATACGGACGACCTGCCAACTAAGCCGGCCGCGTTCCTCCGCACTTTGGGGTCCGTCCGCGTATTACGTCGAGCCTTCAACGTTAGCTTTTGGGCCGCCCAGTTGGCTATGCAGATCTGCGCTCTGGGTCGATCTGAGACTGTCGCGGCACCGCACAGCGGTCGTTCGGGCAGGCCGAAAGCTGACGACACCTGCACCGAACGGCCAATTTCGGAGCCGAGGCCGACAGCCAGACCGCTCGCGCGCAGCGGACCGCTTTTGGCGGTAGCAGTTGCTGAGGTCCTTAGCCGCGAGCGTCTCACATAAGCCTGAAGCTGACCAAGCGCAATCAAGGTTTGCTTCGCAGCGAATGCGGCCGGTGTCCACCACCGAGCGGAATCACGCTACCTGGCATTAAGCAGTCGTAGGGCTCTCAGTTGGTGAACGGTGCCGTGCCGGTGCCGCTTCTCGACTAAAGAAGCCGAATAGCGTTCGCTCCGGACAGTTTGGCTTGGGTCGGGCGGATGCCCGCGCTGCCACCACAGAGGCTACGTACGCAATCCAAGGCCCGCGATTGCTATGATTGACATGGGAGGTCTCGCGCAATAGGCGCGGGCCATGCGGCGTGCAAAAAAAACTGCTGTGGCATTCATAAAAACATCGCATATCACTTCTGCAAAGCGGGCAATTCAGCTTGTTCGAGGAGACCCGGACTGCGCGGCGTTTTTCGCCTGGATTCAGGCGGAACTGGTCGCCGCAACTAAGCAATGGCCGCCGCCCATCAAAGAACTGACGACTGGCAGACAGGGAAACCTGGGGGAGTACCTGTCTTACAAGGTGGTCAAGGCCAGCGGCCGCTACGGCAAATCAAAGGGCTACACCATTGCCATCATGGGTGCGTTGACACCGCTGCAAGACGGTGCACCGATTGGCCTGGACACGACCATCGTTCATTTGGACCCAGATGGAGACGCGGACAAGGATTGCCTCTTCATCATGGAGGTCAAGACCACTGGTGATGTGAAGCTGACGTACGCCAAGGCGCTCGTCAAGGACTACGACAAGCTGTTGGGGGCGACAAAAGTCGCAGGCTCATTGGGTCAGCGAATGAACTGGCTGCAGGCCTATCTGCTGGAAGTTCATGAGTTTTCGACTGAGCAGTTGGAGCGCGTTGGCAACCTCTTCCAGCCAAGGCCCAAGGACTGCAAGGGCGTCAAGCTCATGCCTACCTTGGTTCATGACCGCTCCTGCGGAGACCAGGCGGCCATCGATGCTCTTGAAGATGTGGCTGAAGACATCGAGGCGCTTGGCTGGAGCGAGAAGAACATCGAGCCGTGGAGTATCGCGATGAACAAACTCACCGATTGCCTCATCCACCTCTCGAATAATCTTCCCTTTAAGCCATGACCGCGCTTCCGTCGTCAGTCGACTTCCTACGTAGCGCTGCGTCAGCAGCTGCGAAAGCTCGGGGCGTCGTGCCCATTCTGCCAACGCGCGACCCGGTAGACGTAGCCACTGCGCTCAAGTGCATGAACGCCTACCAGCTTCGAGTGAGTGTCGAGTCGCTCGAGGTACTTGATAGCGAGGAAAATGCAGCTCCGCTGGTAGCTGCTGCGCGCATCCTTCAGTCAACGTCGCAGCATTTGCGCCGTTCTGAGCCCCCTCCCGACACCGAAGAGGTCGATGAGCTGTCGTTCCAGGCGGCGCTTGCCTTTGCAATGCACGGCAACTTTCCGAGTGCCAGAGCTGCGCTCGCAGACGTTTCCGAAGACTACCTTTCCTCGAACGACACCATTCGTATGGTCGCGGCCATTTGTGACCCGGGCGGCCCGCAAGCCCTCTCACGAAACTTTGACCCGTACACCTTGAACTTTTCTCGGCCATGGTATTTCGCCTTAAGAGGTCCAGACAAGGAGCAACGAAAGCAACGCTTTGCTCGCGCGATGAGATTTTTCTCGCGCATCGTTCGGGACAGACCGATGTCCGAGGGGGCGCTTTATCTCGGTGGCCGCATGGCTGCCCACCAAGCCATGCGGCTGGCTACGGCAAACCTTCTGCATAGTGCTCCCGAAATTCCGTCCTGGTTCGTAGTCAACACCATCAAGTCGCGGTTGGTGACACTTCTGCCGCCACAGCTAGAGCTGCTAGAGACAGCTCGTATCGCCTTACACAGGCGCAACTCTCTTCTGACGCTGCCGACGAGCACGGGTAAGACATTCATAGCGGAGGCTTGCATTGCTGCCCGCCTCTCCGAAGGCGGACTGTGCGTCTACGTGGCGCCTTACGTTGCGGTTGGCGAACAAGTGAAGGAGTCCCTCAAAAAGCGGCTGGGCGGGGAAGTTCAGGTGGTGTCGATGTTCGGTGGCTTCCAGTCGGAGCGCTTGAACGACTTCGCGGAGAGTGAAGTCGTTGTTGCCACGCCCGAACGCTTTGACGGGTGGCTGCGCGCGGGCGAGGACATCAGCCGCCTCCGCACGGTGGTGTTCGACGAGATTCACATATTGGAGAACGGGGTCCGGGGTGCGCGTGTCGAAGGGCTGGTATCGCGCCTGCGATTGCTCCAACGAACCAACCCGAAGCTGCGCCTCGTCGGACTATCTGCCGTCCTGACGAACCCGGAGCGCGTGTGCGCCTGGTTCGGTGTCGGGCCTGGCGACCTGCACCGCATTGGCTGGCGGCCAACTGCTAGGCGGCTGGCGATGTGCACGGCCAAGGGGGACATGTACTGGATTCATGGCAATGACTCCTTGAGGCCGTCGGACAAGGCAACGGACCCGATATCTGAACCGACAAAGGTACAGCTCCCTGGCGAAATCAAGTACGGGCAGTTTGCGAAAGTCAACGAGAAGAGCTCTGCGCTCAACGTTTCATCCCTGGCCCGAGACCTCACCAGCCGACTGGGAACGCCTGGGTTGGTAGTCTGCCCTCGCAAGGTAGATACGCGTATTTTGGCCAGAGCCCTTGTCCATGGTTTAGATATTGCTAACGACGAGGACCTTTGGTCCACGGCAGAGGATATTCTGCGCAGGTATCCGTACCTCGACTTTCTCGTCAACTGTTTGAAACACGGCATGGCGTATCACAACGCCTCGTTGCCATACGACGTGCGCCGGGATATCGAGCGTCTCACTCGGGCGCGAAAGCTCTTGGTGGTCTGTGCGACGACAACTCTAGCCGAGGGGGCTGACTTGCCGTTTCGCTGGACCATCGTTTCGCACTGGCTGATGAGCATGCAAGGCGCCGGGACACCGATGAAGTCGATGACCTTCCGCAACATCGCAGGGCTCTGTGGGCGCGCCGGTGCGTTTTCAGAAGGCGACACGATTCTCTTTGAGAATCTGATGGGGCCTCCGTCCACAAATCTCCGCCAGTCCAACACAGCAACAATGGAAGCAGTGATGTTTTCCTCAGTGCCGCTTGCGTCCACACTAGGGGCGGAGTGGGCAGCGGCAGCACCGAATGTCCAGCAGTATCTTGAGGCGACGTTCAGCTCGCAACTCCTTGCGTGCATCAACGAGCACCCTGATGCGGATGACGTTGTCTCAGACTTGGTGGCGGCCTCGTACGCGGGGGCGACCGATGGTGGGGCGAACATTCGCCAAGTGTTGGACGCTTCGGTTGCGGAAATCTTGGACGGAGCGCAATCCGGCGGCGCACTGGCTGTCAGGAACAGTCCGATTCGACTGACGGAGTTCGGACAAGCTGCCAATTTGAGCGGATTCTCCCCGCGCACCTGCCGCCGGATGGTCGAATTCCTATCGGCTGATGCGTTTGAAGTAGGCCCCCCGCTGTTCGCCAAGCTTCTGGGCGACTTCAATGACATTCCTGAGCAATCTAATGACGTGCTCCGAAAGATATTCTCTGGGATGAGCCACAAGAATGTGCTGACTGCACGCAACCTTGAAGGCATGCTCCGAGAGCTTCTCGCGCCAATCGATAGACGCAAGGTTTTCGAAAATTTGCGCAGCCCGACCTCTAAAGCAAAGGCGGACACTGTGGAAACCATGTTCGAGGACTTCGTCGCTTTTGTGGATCTCGTGGTCGGGAATTTCCTTCCGTGGCTGCTGCGAGGGTTGGAAAGCATTAGTCCGTATGGCAGTGAGGCGGCCTCCGACATCGAGTGGGCAGGCATGGCACGTGAAATTGAGTCTCGGCTCGCATCGGTTGGCGGCTCACCGGAGCTTGATGAAGGTCCTGATGCGACAGAGTGAGTTATGCACTGAGCTGTTTTTCACGTTGGCCGCTTTGGTGCCGAACCGCCAGACCCGGCTGCGTGAGTCGCTCGCATTCATGGTCTTAAATGGTTGTCGATGCCGGCCGAGGCTCTTTACTTCCACCTGCCGGTAGGTTTGAAACGCAGTCCGCTAGCCAGCCCAGGATGGTGTAGACGACCGCTTTCCGCCACCGCTGACATTCGCCGTTCACCGACGAATGTCTCTGTCCAGCCTACAGGCGCCCGTCGCTGCAAAGCGTCGTCGTTTGTCTCAGCCTCAACTGGCGAGATGTACCCGATGGGTTCGGGCAGTTGGATGGGTTTGAACCAGTGCACCCATTGCAGAGTGGCCAGTTCCACGGAATTGTGAAGGTAAAGAACGCCACAGGGCGCCACGAAGGCCGCTTGTACAGATGAGTTTCGGATATAAATCCACTCTTCACATCTCACTCATATCAGAACTATGAACCGCGCCGAACTCGTTGAAATTCTCGCCACCAAGAATGGCCTTTCCAAAGTGACCGCCAACGCCGTGCTCGACACCTTGATCGAGACAATCCAGACTGCGGTGAAGAAGGGCAATGCGGTGCAACTGGTGGGTTTTGGAACGTTCAAGTCGGCCAAGCGTGCCGCGCGCGTGGGCAAAAACCCCGCCACCGGCGCAGCGCTCAAGATCCCGGCATCGACGGTGCCCAAGTTCGTGGCTGGCGCGAAGTTCAAGGCCGTGGTCGATCCCAAGGCCGCCAAGCGCAAGGCGGAGAAGGCTGGCAAGTAAACCCACCACAAGCCCCCCGCCAGCCGCCCGTGCTTGACCCCGGGCGGCTTTTTGCTGGTGCCTGCAATGCACCCCGTCTCTCTCAAACTGGATTGAAACGATGACCGCTTTTTCCGATGCCTTCCGCACCGAGGTTCTGCGCATGGCGCGCAAGGAAATCAAGGGTGAACTGGGGAACTTGCGCAAGACTGTCACAACGCAACGCGCAGACATTGCGGCACTCAAGCGGGAGGTGAAGGCCCTGGCATCGCAGCTGAAGGCACTGCGCAAGGCGGCAGCCCGCGAGGAGGGAGCAGGTCAAGTGCCAGCCCAGGGCGCCGAAGCTCCGGTGCAGCGCAAACGCCGATTCCAGTTCAAGTCCGAAGCGCTCAGGGCCAAGCGGGAACAGTTGGGTATTTCACAACAGGCCATGGCGGCGCTTCTGGAGGCTTCGGCGCTTTCCGTGGCCCATTGGGAGAGCGGGAAGGCGATGCCGCGTGCGGCCCAGCTGGAACGTATCCAGGTAGTGCTGAAGATGGGCAAGCGCGAAGCGCTGGGCAAGCTGCACGGGTAACGGCTCTGTTCGATGGCGGGCGCTGTGTGATCGCCACGATACGAAGCGAGGATCACTCAGATCCGGAGGGCAGCCTGCGTCCGCCGGAAGTCGCGATCGTTCGGGCGCGGCTTTGATCTCGCAGCCAGCCTGCTCGGTCGTAAACAAAGTCCGGAAATTCTTGGGCCAATGTGGTCTCCCGCAAGATGAGTTTGCGAGCCAGGCGAGCCACTGCTGCGACTTCCTGTTCGTTGCGCACTTCAAGCGGTGCCACGAGGCTCACGCCCATCGCCCAGCTGAGGCGCTCCCATGTCCATGAGGGACGTACTTCCAGGTCAATTCCATCCGCGGTCAACCGCTCTTTGATCTGCCGCAGATTGGCATAGTGCTGCCGCTGGGCCTCGGGAATCGCACGGCTGGTGTACCTGGACAGTTTTTTCCTGCCGCCCGACTTGCCAACCATCTTGTAGCTTTTGGTAGCGCCCTCGGAGAGCCAGTCATCCCCGGGGCCATCTCCCACTTCTTCCCAGGCCATGGACGATATGGCCTCCGCGTAGACGTATCGAGGATGTTGCCACCGGACAATGATGCGTCGCGTATTGAGGATGAACCCCACGTCATCCCAGTACGACAGGCTTTCCGGTCCCATGTCCGAGTAGGCGTGTGGGATGTACAGGCCTGAATCAGACAGGCGCCAGGGGTGCTGGCGGTGGTACTCACGCATGCGCCTGCCCAGAAACTCATAGTGCCGATTTTTCATGAGGGGCCTTCGGCCAAGAAGGGGAAGTGACGTTGGAAGCGAATGCTATTTTGTATGCATCCCGAGGGGGTTGTGGCGCTCACATCTGATCGTTTTCGCTCAGTGCGGCCTCTTTTCGCCCGAGCGCAAGGTCAGCACCCGCACGCCATTCCCCGTGACGGCTACGGTGTGCTCGTTCTTTCTTCATACGGGGGTGCTCTTGCTCCCTGATCCCGAAGGCCTCCACGCCGCCTTCATCGAGCTTGCGTCGCCAGACCACGACTTGGTTGGGATTGCGGATGTCCTAGATCGCCGCAACCTGGCGACTAGATAGCTGTTCGCGGTCCTGGTGGGACAGCACCTGTAGCTTGAACTGCGCACTGTACGTGCTGCGTTTGGGTCGCAACCCGTCAATGCCGTGCAAGCGGTAGTGGCTCACCCAGGTGCGGATCTTCTCCTCTGTCACAGACCACTGCCGCGCCAGCAGCTTCGCTCCGCCGTCTCCAGCCAAAAAGCTCTCGACCACCTTGAGCTTGAACCCTGTTGCGTACTTCTTCATAAAACCCTTTGAAGTTTGTCCAACTTCTGGGGGGCAGTTCATACCCGGGGCGCTTCAGTAAGACTAGTTGGCTTTGATGAGGAAGATGACACCAGTCACTACAAACACGGCCGCAACTGCAAAAGTCCCCGCGTAGCTACCCAACTGGAGATACGCGATCGTGAAGAGTGATGGTCCAATCAAGACTCCGCCAAATGTGAAAAACAAGGCTCCTCCAGTGGCGTTACTCTCTTGGCCATCTGGAGCCAGTCGCGCGACCTCTGCGAGGAAGACGCCGTTCCATCCAATCGCCGTCACTCCCATCGTAATAAAAACGATCGCGATTGCGGCGGTAGACCATCGCTCATTAATTTGCGTCATTGCCAGCGTGGCCAGCAGCATCAACCCGCCAAGGACGATCAGCGTTGCACGGCTTGCGTGTTGGCGATCGGCCACCCATCCCCAGCCAATCCTGCCAACTGCACCAGAAAACTGGACTGCGGACAGCAGTACGCCGGCCTTGATCAAGGCATAGTTCGCCTCCTTTACCAAAAAAGTTACGGCGAAAGTCATCAAACACAATTGCACGCCTGCAAAGCACAGCGCCATCAGCGACAGATAGCGTAGATCGGACCGTGTCCAGACGAATGCGATCCCGCCAAACACACCATGCTTATTCTTGGCTGACGACGCTTGCAGGCCTCCCAGGTGATCCGATACACCACGATCGTCGTCCCAGCGAGCTCGCACCGGCTGTAGTAGTGCGGCGATGAAAATCGCCAGAATGGCGACAGTGCCCAGCGCCACGCGCCAACCGAAAAAATCCATCATGGGCGGCGCGACAAGCGCGGCGGCCATACCACCTAGCGGCACTCCAGTCTGTTTCAATGAAAAAATCAGGTTCCGGCTCGATGCGGGCGTAAATCGAACCAGCAGATGGGCGCCGGCCGGGTTAGATGCTCCATACCCGAAACCAAGCAAGACGGATGCCGCTATCAGCGTAGCAAGATGCGGCACTGTTGCGAGTAACATGGCAACACCCACCAGAGCAATCGCTAGTTGCGTCGTTCTGCAGGCGCCCAAGTGTGCGACCACCGTGCCACCCGCAGCCGCACTCACCATTGCTCCCGCATAAACCAAGCTTACTTGGTAGCCGATTGTTGATGCATCCACATCGAGTACTTGCGCGATCGCCGGCGCAAGCACCGGCAACGTCAGCGCTGCCATCGAGATAACCGTCTGCGCGGCCAGCGTGGCGCCAACGACGACCGGCACGGACGGGGGATTCATCGTCTCAGCGCACGTGACCGATCAGCGCAGTTGTCAGACCCGGAAAGAACGAGACCAGCGCCAGAACTGCGGCCATGATCAGCACATAGGGGAAGGCTCCTCGAATAATCTGCTCAAGTGGGACGTCGCGGACGACTCCTTGCACGACAAACAGATTCAATCCGACTGGTGGCGTGATCAGCGCCATTTCCATATTGATGGTCAAGATGATGCCAAACCAGATTAAATCCCAGCCGAATGCGGAAACGATCGGAATCAGAATAGGTGCCGTGATCACGATGATCGAGAGCGTTTCCATGAAGCAGCCAAGGAAAATCAACAACAAGTTGATGGCAATGAAGATCAGCCACGGTGAGACATCAAGCCCGGCGACGGCCTGTGAGATCACTGGAGCAACCTGCGTGGTTGTCATTGCGTAGCCGAACACCATGGCACCTGCAATGATCATCAACACCATCACGCTGCCGCGAGCGGCATCTTCCAGAATAACCAGCAACTTGCGCAGCGTCAGCTCGCGGTAGATAAAGCCGGACAGCAACAGACTAGCGATCACGCCGAGCGCCGCTGCTTCGGTCGGTGTTGCGACCCCCTGATAGATTGAGCCAAGGATGATCCAGATGAGTACGGCGATGGGCGCCACGTGTTTGAGAGCAAGGATCCGGTCCCGTCCGGAGACCGAACCCTCGCCGCCAGCGACGGACGGCGCCTTTGCGGCGCTGCGTATCGCGGAACGTACCTGATAGGCGATGAACGCACCCGCCATGATCAAGCCGGGAATGATTCCCGCGATGAACAACTTTCCGATGGACTGCTCGGCAACAATGCCGTACACGATCATCGGGATGCTCGGCGGGATCAGGATGCCGAGAGTACCGCCAGCGGCCACCGCACCGCAGGAATCGCTATCCCGGTAGCCGAAGTGACGCATTTCGCCGACGGAAAATTTACCGATTGCGCCTGCAGTGGCCACACTCGATCCGGAGACGGCGGCCATCACCGTGCAAGCCAGTGTCGTGGCGACCATCAATCCACCGGGGACGCCATGCAAAAGAGTCGCTAGAGATCGGTACAAGCGCGACCCCATGCCGGACTCGGAGATGATGGCGCCCATCAGGATGAACAGTGGCACCGCCGTCAACGTGAAACCCGTGACCGAACCCCACAACGTGGGCGCAATTAAGCCGAGGGCGTCCATTCCTCCGCCAACGAGCAGCAGCGCACCGAGCGCCACACCAAACAGGCTGAATGCCACAGGAATACCGATCACCAGGCACGCGATCAGCGCGGCGAACATCGCCAAACCGAGTAGGATTTCCATGATGCTGAAGTCAAAGACCGTTTATCGCGCTCAGGTTATGGGGTGCTTTTGCGCCGATGGTTGAGCATCTCGGCCACGTGCACGACGAGAAGCCAGAGCATCCCGAGCGCAAAGAAGGAGTACGGGATCCACAAGGCCACCTCGAACAATCCCCACGATTTTTCGCCGCTCTCGAAGGCATCCCACCAGAACTCCATGCTTAACCAGGCAAGCAGAGTGGTGACGGCGAGCACGATCAGATCGGATAACCATGCGAAGATGGTGCGCGCCGCGTGCGGGACACGCGTCACAACGAGATCGACGCCGACATGGGCACCTTCGGCGAGTGCGTAAGCGGCACCTCCGAATGTGATGAATCCCATCAAATATGAGGCGCCGTCATTGACCCAGCCCGTCGTCGATCCGAAGAACGTCCGCGCCAGCACTTCATACGCCACCAGCAGGGCGATCACGAACGCTCCGATACCGGTCAAAACACCAGACAACCGCGTGAGCGCCGCCATCCAGCCCGGCACGGCGCGCGGTGGCTGATGATCCGGCGCCACCGCGTGAGCATCGCCTTGCGTCACTTCGCAGTCCCACTGGTGGCTGCTTTCAGCAGCGCCTCTCCACCGGGGACGTCCGTCTTGAATTTCTCGAAGCTGTATTGCTGGAACCAATCCTGCCATTTCTTCCAGGACGCTTCGGTCATCTTCTCGACCTTCACGCCGTTTTTCGCGAACAACTCCGCCACACGCTTGTCTTCCCGCTTCGCTCCTTCGAGTGCTGCGGATTCAAGGCTCTGTCCAACCTCGACAAGAATCTTTTGTTGCTCGGGGGACAATTTGTTCCACGTTTTCATGCTGATAGCAATCGGCTCGATCGTGAAGTAAACGCTGAAGTCCTCGGGCGAGTTGTAGAACTTGGCAACCTCGTACATGCGAAATGCTCCGAACGAACCCGACGACGTCCACATCCCGCCGAGAAGACCTGTTTGCATCGCGCTGTAGTTCTCCGATGAAGGCATCGACACAGTGGTGGCACCCGCCTTCTGCAACGCAAATTCCATGAACTTTCCAGCTGCGCGCAGCTTCATTCCAGCGACGTCCTGTGGTTCGTGTATTTCCTTCCCAGAGGTGGCTACTCCACCAGAGATCTGGATCCAGGACAGCGTCTTGAAACCGTAGTCCTCGGCCTTCTTTTCAATGTCTTTCCACGCTTCACTGTTGCGGAAGGCAAAGACTTCGTCGTGAGTACGCCACAAACCCGGAAGCAGAACCATATTCATCTGTGGAATAGCGCCGGCCGAATAGATATACGGGTAGATTGCCAGATCCACTGTACCGTTCTTCAGCGCCGTATGCGTCGCGCTGGCTTTGACCAAAGACTCGGCCGGGAACGTTGTGATCTTGATCTGACCATGCGTCTGTTTCTCGACTTCCTGCGCGAACTTGATCCCTGTGGCAACCACGTAGTCAGATCCGTCCTGGGGCCATTGATGAGCCATCTTGAGGTTCAACGTCTGCGCGATGGCTGAGGTGCCTGAAACAGAAATCGCAGCTGCGACCAATACGGCTCGGTATTTTTTTGAATCGAATTTCATGTTGTCTCCTTTGGGTGAGGTCAATCGGTGCCTACGGGCTCTGAAAATGGTGTTGAGTGTGGTGACGCAAGATCCGCAGCGTCCACCACTGGTCCGGGTCGGACTGCGAACTGGTGACTGATCGGCAGTACTCCCAGAGCGAATCCTCAACGCTGGCGCCCACGCGGACGGCATCGGCCAATCGAAGGATGGCGAGGCGGTCATGTTTCAGGGCCACACTGCGGCGAAGTAACTGCAACGCAGCTTCTTGGGCCTCACGGATCTGCGCTGACGAAGCCAACATCGAATCCCCTTGTCTCAGGACTTTCTTGAGTAATCGAAGCCGCGCGCGGGACATCGCTCAATCCTGCTGTCTGTCGGGTTCGCCTGTTATTGGTCGTGTTTCTACGACCGAAGTGGTCGACATACGTACCACATCAAAAATCCGCGCCAATTGTTCAGCCAGAGGGGTATCAAAAAAGGCATCCTCGCTGTGTGCCACGGCCTCCGCAAGACGTAACTCGGCCATGCGCTTCAACCGATACCGAGCACGCTGCAAGCGCTGTGACTGCACTCGGTGCGTGCTATTCAGCCACTCTTGGTGCTGGTCAATGGCTCGCGACAAGGCCTGAACGGACTCGGTCTTGTTGGACGATGTCAAAAGGATCGGCGGAACCCACTCATTCAGGGTGCGCTTGGTCACGGCGGCGATACGACGCAGATCCGCCGCGGCGCGATGCGCTCCCGGGAGATCAGCCTTGTTCACCACGTAGATGTCGGCCAATTCCATGATGCCGGCCTTCATGGCCTGCACCATGTCGCCACTATCAGGCAATAGCACCAGCACCAAGGTATTCACCTGATTCCGCACGGCGTATTCGGCTTGGCCCACGCCCACCGTTTCAACGATTACCTCGTCGAATCCGAACTGATCCATCAGTTCCAACATCTCAGGCAGGTTGTCGGCCAACCCGTCATTGGTCTTGCGCGAGCCCAGTGAACGGATGTATAGCTGCTCGCTGCCCAAAAGATCATCCATGCGCACGCGGTCGCCCAAGATAGCGCCGCCGCTGTGTGGACTGCTGGGGTCGATGGCGAGTATTCCGAGGCGCCCCCCGTAAAGACGCTCCAACGCCAAACGACCTGCCAGTGTGCTCTTACCCGAGCCAGGTGCACCGGTCACTCCAATGCGGCGCGCCACGTGTCGCGAGGGCTCGGGCAGCGCTCTTTGCGCGAGCTCTGTCGGGCTTGCATTGGCAATTTCGGTCAGTGCGCGGCTCAAGGCCCAGCGGTTTAGCGGCTGGGCATTCATATTGACCTTCCGCCGCCCAGAACCTCACTACCATGTTCGTTCAGCAGTGGCGGTCTAGTGTAGATGGGGGTGAAGTCGTCAAACCGGATGGGGCTGGCCACAGCTCGCAACGGCGGCGTTTCATCTCCGAGCGGAACGATCAATGACCGCGCAGTCGCAATCTCGCTGAGCAGCGCCTGGTTCAAGGTTTTGACCTCCGCTACGACCACCCCCAAAGGTGCCAGCCTTTTTACCCACTCGCCGGCCGACGCTTGGTGCAGCACCTGTGCAATGGCTTTCACGACCTCTGAACGATGGGCGCGCCGCGCCGCCATCGAAGAAAACCTCTCGTCTTCTATCCAATCCGATTGGCCAACCTCCTCGCAAAATATGCGCCAAAACTTGTCATGAGTGATGAAAAGTGTCAGCCAACCATCGGCAGTGGGAAAGATCTGTGCCGGCACGACATATGGGTGCGAGGAATTCGGCTGGCGCTCCACGGTCTGTCCGGCATTTAGTGCCGCACCGGCCAAGTAGTTGAGTTGGGACAGCATGACGTCGTACATGGCCACATCGACTTGCCCCCCGTGGCCCTGCACGATTTTGGCCAGGAGACCCATCGCCGCAACCAGCCCGGCCGAGTTATCCACGGCGGAATACCCAGCCTTGGTTGGAGGAGAGGCAGGGTCGCCCGTCAGCGCCATCACGCCGGTGAGCGCCTGGATGACGTAGTCGTAAGCGGGACTGTCGGAATGCGGCCCGTCCAAGCCATAGCCCGTTAGCGCGACACAGACCAGCCGCTCGTTCCGGTGGCGCAGAACTTCGTAGGTGAGGCCGAGCTTTCGGATGGCAGATGGCCGCAGATTGGTGACGAGGGCATGCGACGTCTCGACAATGCGACCCAAGGCATCTCGCCCCGCATCGCTGGCCAGATCCAGCACGACGCTTTTCTTGTTCCGATTGAGGCTGGCGAAGTAGGTGTTGTGGGGGCCGACGAAATGAGGGCTCACCGTGCGACCGATGTCGCCTTGGGGCGTCTCGATCTTGATGACCTCGGCACCCATGTCGGCCAGCATCAGCCCGCAGTACGGGCCCGCAAGCATGTGGCCGACTTCGATGACCCGGATTCCCTCCAGCGGAGCACTCATTGAAGGCTCTCCGCGAGTGACGTCACGATCTGCTCCAGAGGCATGTCGGCGGTGAAGATCGCACTGACTCCCAGCTGGCGCAGGTACTCGCGGTCTTCAGGAGGAATGGTTCCGCCTAGGAACACTTTGATGTCCGGCGCCTGCAACTCGCGCAGCTGGCTGATGACATCCGCCACCAGCTCCCTGTGACTCCCGGACAGGATGCTCAAGCCCACGGCATCCACGCCCTCATCCACGGCGATTTGCGCAATTTGCAACGGGGTGCGGCGTAAGCCGGTATAGATCACCTCGGCCCCCGCGTTGCGCAAGGTCAAGGCAACGATCTTCGCGCCAATGTCGTGCCCGTCCAATCCGGGTTTGCCGATCAGAATGCGCTTGGATGCCAGCACGGTGGAGTGTTGTTGCGCTCTCATAGATTCACAGGTTCCTTGAATTCGCCCCATTGCGCCTTAAGGCAGGCCACCATCTCGCCCACGGTGGCGTAGGCATGGCAGCACTCCACCAAGTAGGGCATCACGTTCTCGCGATCCTGAGCGGCGGCGGCTGAAAGACGTTTCAGCGAACGCTGCACTGCGGCGTTGTCGCGCGTGTCCATCACCTGCTGGAACTTTTCGAGCGCGCGCTGGGCCACTGTCGGATCCAGCTTGAAGATTTCGCCGATCCTGATTTCTTCGTTTTCTTTCTTGAAGTGGTTCTGGCCCACGATCACGTTGAATCCGGAATCGGTGTTGAACTTGCGCTCCAGGCCGCGCTCGGCCAGTCGCATCTGGATCCAGCCATCTTCGATGGCCCTCACCACGCCGCCATAGGCATCGATCTCATCCATGACGCGCACGATCTGTTCCTCCATGCGATCGGTGTGCTGCTCTAGGAAATAGCTCCCACCAAGAGGATCGACGCTGCGACCGATTCCACTTTCGTAGGCTAGGATCTGTTGTGTCCGCACCGCCAGCTCAGCCGAGAATTCGGTAGGAATCTGAAAGGCCTCGTCAAAAGCACAGGTGAAGATGGACTGTGCGCCGCCGAATACCGCTGCCATGGTTTCAACCGCCACACGTACCACGTTGTTGTAGGGTTGGGGGGCAACCAGCGAGGACCCGCCACACACCACGCCGAAACGAAAGTGCTGCGCCTTAGGATCTTGGACGCCGTAGCGTTCCTTCATCAACCGTGCCCACAATCGGCGACCAGCACGAAACTTCGCGATCTCGTCGAAGAAGTCCATGTGTACGTAGAAGAAGAAGGACAACCGTTTAGCGAATTTCTCCACGTCACCGCCGCGTGAGCGCAACTCATCAACGTAGGCCAGACCGTTAGCCAACGTATAGGCCATCTCTTCGGCGGCTGTGGCACCCGCATCGCGCACATGGGCCCCGGCAATGCTGATAGGGTTGAAACGCGGTGATACCTGGTTGGAGTAGAGGATGGTGTCCGCAATCAGCCGCATGGATGGGCGCACTGGGAATATCCAGGTGCCGCGTGCCACGTATTCCTTGAGGATGTCGTTCTGAATCGTGCCGGTGAGCAGCTCGCGTGGCACCCCTTGTTTGTCGGCCACCGCCAAGTACATCGCATAGATGATGGCGGCGGTGCCGTTTATCGTGAACGAGGTGGATATCTTTGATAGATCCAAATCACGGAACAGGATCTCGGCCTCGCTGAGATTGGACAGTGACACCCCAACCTTACCGATCTCTGGCCGAGCCATCGGGTGAGTCGGATCCAGCCCGCACTGAGTTGGCAAGTCCAGTGCTACCGAGAGGCCCGTTTGGCCCCTATCCAGCAAGAACTTGTAGCGCTCGTTCGATTCTTCCGCAGTACCAAAGCCAGAGTACTGCCGGATAGTCCACAGCCGTCCCTGATAACCATTGGGGAAGATTCCGCGGGTGAATGGGTACTCACCGGGTTGGCCGATGCGCGTGGCATCTACCGCCTCAGCATCGACATAGGTGGGCACATCGATGCCGCTCGAGCTTGCGGGCCGTAGCTGGGGCTCGAAGCCCGCAGTGGTGCGCATCGGGTCATCTCGGTTCATCGGCTGCTCTTCGAAAGAAAATGATCAGAAGCAATCCAATGATCGTCATGGAGCCAGGTTGCCAGGACCTGCTCCCGCTCGACTTGGCGCCGCTGTTCATAGGACTGGCTGCTGCGCCACGCGGCAGTCTGCGCCTTGATGCCGCGCAGTACCTGCTGTGGGCATGCCAGCATCGGAGCTAGAAAGGCTTGGACGTCCTGGCCATCGGGGCCATCCGCGACGACGGAATCTGCCAGCCCCCACTCCAGCGCCTTAGCTGCATCGACCATCTCGCAGCGCGCCATCATGCGCATTGCGCGCGCCCCCCCCACCAGTTGACACAGATCTGGTCCGCCACCCCAAGCCGAACTAATGGCCAAGCGTCCTTGGATGAAGCCGATACGAGCATGGCTGGCTTGCAGGCGCATGTCACAGGCCAGCGCCAGTTCTGCTCCACCGCCGATGGCGTCGCCGTTCAGATAGGCCAGCACGGGGACCGGACATTGACGCACTGCATCGAGCGCCGTGCGCGAGCGGTCCGCCATGGCATGAGTTGCGCATTCATCGCGTACCTGGGACAACTCCACCAAATCGCCACCCGCCGCGAAGAACCGTTCACCCGCGCCTCGCAATAACAGCAAACGCACGGTCGGCTTGGAGCCCGCATGGGCCACCGCCTGCGCGAGCGATGCGAGGACGCTGCCGGCTAGGGCGTTGTGCTTGCGCGCCCGATCGATAGTGATCCATACGACGCCGTCAGCACGCTCGTCGATGGTGATGTCTTGGTTATCCAGCACTCTGCGTGGTCTCCGTTAAACGTTGGGACCATCGTAGGAAGCAATTCTTTCTTAGGCAAGAACATATGTTCGATATTACGAACATATAGCATAATAGAACCCAAAACCATGCACATTTATCTGTATTTGTTCAACATACTGAACTTTTGTTTTCGTCTTATGTCAGCAGGAGAAAGCACATGGCCGGAGTCACCGTGACCGCCATCGATCGGGTGATCGATATTTTCGAAGCGTTCCAGACCAGCCAGCAGCCTCTGTCGCTGACCGAGTTGGCAGAGGCCGTAGGCGTGCCAAAAAGCACTTGCCACGCCATCGTCTCCACTCTGACCGCGCGCGGCTACCTGTACACGCTGAGTCGGCCACGGGCTCTGTATCCAACACGGCGCATGCACGACGTGATGCATGACATCTCGGCCAACGACCCGTTCATCAAGCGCGCGATGCCGGTGTTAGAGCGGCTGCGCGATGCGACGCGTGAAACCGTCATCCTCGGCAAGCGTCAAGGCGACTCTGTTATCTACCTCCAAGTGATCGAGGGGTTGCACTCGATCCGCTACTCAGCCAAGTCTGGAGCATTCAAACCTTTGCATTCGAGTTCCATCGGCAAGGCCCTGCTGGGCAGCCTGAAAGAATCAGAATTGCGCGCTTGGCTGGAGGGACGCCGCCTAGCCGCCATCACTCTTGCAACCAAAGTCGAACATGAAGAATTGATGCAGGACGTACTCACTAGCCGTAAGCTCGGCTACTTCGTGACCCGCGGCGAGAACGTCATTGACGTCTGGGCTGTGGCTACTTTCATCAACGTCCATGGAGAGATGTTCGCGGTCGCGGTCGCGGGGCCGCAGCATCGTATTGAAGCAAACATAGAGGACATGGCCAGATTGCTGATCGCCAGTTGCAGTTTCCTATCCAGACAGCTTTCGGGGACAACGTAAGGTGAACGAGGCAAGCGCTCTGCCCAGTGCCATGCGGCGTCTGCGGGAAAAGCGATGGCAACCGAGTTGCAGAGGGTTACTGAACCCACGGCCTCGGGAGGCGTTTCTGTGCAATAGCGTAGGCGGCATTCTCCAGATCTCCCAGTGTCTTCTTCCCGGATCTCAGAGTGTCTAAAGCGGGGCGGTCTCTGTCCGTCACTAAAGGCAGAAGAGTTGTGAACAGGCTCACATGCCGGTCGCTTTGCGCGACCGATAGGGCGCGCGCAGCGGACATCAATCCTTCGGAGACTTGTGTGACCGTTTTCGGAGCTGCCCTTCAACTGCCGCGGTTGAACGGCCGCAGACGGCCAGGAGCGGGCACTGGTGTGATGTCGAAGCGGACGCTCAACTTCTGAGTTAGCTCGCACCGCTCGAATGCGCCATCTTCATCGCCGCGACCACGGGCTTGGTGAAATTGAAGTGCCCAGCCTGGCGTGGATCGTCCGGACTCAATCGTGTAAGCACTGGACCACCCGCTCCATCGGACCTCTCAATCTCCCACGAAACGACCTCGCACCCATTCGACGCATCCGCTCCAACTACGTGCAACTGTTCCCCAATTATGGGCAACTCATGAATCGGTCGTTGCGCTCCTTCACTGATGTCGCGTACCCATGACTCGCTTGTCCATACCATTGCAAAGGCTTTCAGGTAAAAAGCGCGATCCGCGACATTTCTCCAGAACAGGTACTTCTCGGACTGGTCGGTGAACGCAGTAGACATGAAGTCAATTTGCCTCCATGTTTTATCGTACAGGGCGAGCATGGGAATGTGGTTGCCATGTTGCTCGAATGTCGCTTGGGCAAGCTTTGCATGCATCGCAACGACATCGGCGAGAGAGCTCGGCTTCGGCGCGAGGCTGAGTTCTTCCCTCAAGGCGACGAACGCCGGTGGCGCTTTGTAGTTTGGATCTAGGTTCATCCGAACACTAGTGTGTCGGCCGATTCCCGGCTTCGCAAACTTGATAAAGCGCACTCGCGCAACGTCATTAGACGACGGGTCCAGCGCGGTTGGATTGGGCACCGAGGCGTCCAGCGCAGAGCCCATCTGCGTCGCCAAGTCCTTGCAAACCCGATGTAGCTCAGAGTAGGCATAGGTCAGGGCATAGATCAGTTCTCGACCAGGTAGGCTGTTAGCTATCCAGCGACGTTGAATCTTGAGCACTGCAGCATCGGCAATTCCAGGGGGCAAGATCTTCGCTGCTGTCTTCAAAAGCCGGTCTATGTCCGCCTGGAGCAATTCCTTCCGACCCACCTCAAGGACTAGGTCTTCTTCCGAGATGTAGGAGTACAAGACGGCGGCGCGCAGCGTGCTCTGCATCTCTAGGTCGCCTTCCTTTTCAATCACGTTTCTAGCGTCTTTCGCCCAAGACATGACCGGATCGGTCCTCCACGGCTGAAGTACATGCGCTCCATACCAGGCATCGAAGTTCGGAATCGTTGCCTTGTTCTTCTGAATGATGAAGGTAACCGTCCGGGAAGTCTGGAGGAATTGGTTCGTGTTTTGCCGAAAGCGTTCGGGTGAGAAGTAGGTTTCACCACAGTTGCTCAGCAGCTGGGCCAAATCACGAAGTCGTCGTTCCCAAGGTCTCATATGCCGTCGTGCCTAAGAGTCTGATGCGCCACAAGTGCGAGCTAACGCCCAACTCAGCGAGCAAATTGCGCGCAGCGAAATTTGATCCGCTGCAGTTGTTTGTTAGTTTGTGTCTCTGTATCCACCAGGAATGGCTTCATACCCTCTAAGTCCGTTATATGTTCCCAGGGAATCTACAACAGTGAATTGCTGCCCCATAAAATAATTGGCGTTAACATGATTTCTTACTTCAAACGAAAACACATTCAAGGCATAAACAAAATTGCAGTGCAAAGTATATAGCTGTCTTCTCCAATTATCATATAACTCGTATTTCCGGTGGTACTCGTCTTGGTTATCCATCCAGACTTTCTTCCAGCGCATATCTCTGCGCCACCACTTTTGATCTTCACTTAAGTAGGCAAATTCTGAATCAGTGAAATGCGAACAAAGAGCGTCGGCTCGACCAACCAAGTTTTTAACAGAAGACTCCAATGAAGGAATTGTATTTGGGAGTACTGTTTTGAAGGCAATCATGCTTGCTTCTGAAAAACCATCAACTACACACGACTCAATTGAGTTGGCAATAAGATTCTCGCTAATAACTGGCCAAAACTGGAGGTGCATTTTTATTGTTAGCTCATCAACCAAGTGCTCATAAATGCTTTTTTTGCCCCCAAAACTGCCGCCACCCAAAACACTATTAATCACATCCGGATTTTGAGCGAAAAGCAAATTTTCCAAATCCGAGGCCAGAAAAATCGTGGCATCATTCAGATTATGATGCACCTTTAAATCATGAATCGCTTTATAAACATGAGGCGAAACACCTTTGTATTTATCGTTAACAACAAAGATATACTGCCGAATGGGGGATATAACGCTCCAGTAGGCAACAAGCTTCTCGAAATCAATCCCCATCTTTTTGATCGAGGCGGCATCATTACTTGGCAAGTCTTCTGGTGCGTACACTTGGAAATATTTTCCTTCATTCGCACACCAGCCATCATTACCTCGATCGCCAATGTTGCCGTGATTTTTTACAGGTTTAAAAGATGCGTCTGCATATCCCATGACTTTTACGAAGAGGTCTTCGTATTTCTGACCGGTAGATTCATGAACTAACAGCCTAAACCTATTTCTCATATTCCACCCTTTAAACTAACGTAATGTAGACCACACGCAGGCGCAGGCCATATCTGGCGCCTGCGGTCTAAGTTGGGAAAGAAGAAGTGACGCAAGCGGCCTGCCATAAGGCCGGGCGCCCGGCTTGTAGCACAAACGTGTGATACTAGATTCAGCCATGAAACCCGCCGCCCCCTGTGTTGCGCCGCACGGTTGCCCGATCAGGTCCGTGAGCAATTTTGTTACAAACACTATAGCCTGCGCACCGAGGTGGCCTATGTGCAGTGGGTGCGAATATTTGTCATAGTGCGCGGTTTTCTGCACCCGCGTGGCATGGAGCACGAGTAGATCGGGGACTACCTGGTCTCCTGGCCAACGAGTCTCGGGTAGCGGTGCCCACGCACAATCAAGCGTTGAGCGCGTTGCTGCATGCCACGAGCATGCGCTTGAACCTCCCTGTGCGACCGCTTTTATGCTTCCAGGTGGATGTCAGCTCAGGGTCGAAACCACCAGTCCAGGCAATTCGGAAGCGGTTGGTGGCGCGGTGCCCATAGGGCCGCGGAAATCTTACGACCGCAGTACCTCGTACAGCTGCCATCGGACCATCACCCGTCGCCGCACACCCAACAGCCGCTTCGTGGCAGTCAGCGTGAATACGCCTGGCGGCACCCATCGGCGGCTATCGCTGCACAGCAGCCATTCAAGTCTGCGCGTCAGATGACCGAAACGGGTCGATGGCCGCCCTACAGTGTATGCAGTTGAGCGACCGGTTCGGGCTGGGAACGACCGTTACATCGTCACAAACTCGCCGACACGACGTTTCTTTTTTCCAATTTCGCCCAAGTGGCTCGTACTTGCGTCATGGAAGTCGCCTTTTTCTCGTTCACCTGGCGGCTTTTAGGCCGCTTTCGCACTCCTACGTCCTATCGCGTCAGCCTTGAGCCGACCAGAGTCTGGAAAAGCTGCAAGATGTCGACCTTCGTTCGACCGCTGCTAAGGACGCTGAGGAACGCGTCGAATTTCATCGCGACCATCTGCCCATTTCTCGGGTTCATCAGGATGAAGTCTTGCCACTCTTCGCCTCGGCTCTCGATGGCTGCCGCGTAGCTCAACATCCAGTAGATGGTGACCTGACGATAGTCAGCTGCAGAGAAGCGCTTCGCCGTGCATTTCACCTCGATGAGGGTCCGTCCGAGCGAGAAGTCACCGCATCCACTCGCAATCCATTCCAAGCCGGCAATCGGCGGCTTGATGACAAGTTGCTGCGTCCGCGCCCTGCTCAGGTCGCTAAGGACACGCGCGAGATTCGAGCCAACGATTTCAGCTACCTTCTGGTCCTGCGGCTCGAACTTCTCTGGCAGTTGGGCGTCAAAGTACAAGCGCTGGCGTCGCAGCGTTTCCTGAAAGCAGTCTGCCCAGTCGATAGCCGGCAGGCCCTGTAGTAGGCGTTCGCCGACCGTGTAGCCGAGTTCGAAAAGCATGGCACGCTGTAACTGTGATTCAGCGAGTAGGTCCGGGGGGATTTCACGAATCGGGAAACTCTCAGCCGAAGCGTTGAAATGCGCGACGATGCCAGGCGTCAGCTGTGGAAAAACCTCATTGAGCACGCCCGGAATCTCGCGTGCGACCGTTCGCGGGTCAATCTGCATTGGCGACCTCTGCAGCCCATTCCGCGTAAACCGTCGCGAACCGGGGTTCAGCACCACGTGGATGTCTGGCAAGCTTCTCCTTGTCCCTTTTCTCATCGAACGGAAGTTCGACGCCTAGCGCCCAGGACTGCGCGATAGCGTGACGCGCTTGAAGCCGAGCTTTATCGCCTTCGTCGCCGAATTCGAAAGAAGCCAACCAATACACACGCTGGCATTCAGGGGTCAGCTGCGCCCAGCGGTTGCGCAAATTGTTAAATGCTGCCCTGTCTTTCCAGCCGCGCCAGCAATCAACACACCCGCGGCGCACTGCGTCGTGTTGGGTGCTATCGAACAGGTTACGGATGTACCGAGCCCGCACTGCGGTGCTGGTGAAGCGCAGACAACGAAGGTAATGCAGGAGACTGGTGTCGACGTTCAGCAGATAGCCCGAATGTTGCGGGATGCCGTCCAACAGGTCGTCGATGGCCCCATGGATAGTTTGGAAGATAGGGTCCGCGCGCAGGTTCGCAACACCACGCATGATGGTCGAGAACGACCCACGGAAGGCATGCAGGTTCTGCTGGTTGAGTAGGGTGCTGGCTAGGTCGAACGCTACAACCGGCGAGTGCAGGCGCATCGTCCGGCCAATCTGGGTAACGAGAAATGAGTCCGGAAGCGCTTTCTCCAACTCGCGGTTCAGCAGCCGGCGCACTTCAAGCGATTCGACAGTCTCACGGAGAGAGTCGTATTCCTCGTCGGCATTGTCCGAGTAGGGGTCGAACTTCAGGTCAATGCTGCGCAGTTTCGTGGCTTCGTCATCACCGGCACCGAGCTGGGCGCGCACATAGTCACTGTAGTGCTTAGAGGTCAGAAGCACCGTCTTCGACTTGTTGAGCGTTACCCATAGTCCATGAGACGCTGCGCAAGCACGGCCAGCGCGCGGTAGGCCTCGGCGGTGTTCGGAGCAATGAGAACATAGTCGTCAACATAGCGATGCCAATGAACACCGTACGACGTCAAGGCCGCGTCGACTTCGTTCAGGAACAGCTCGGCAAGGATGCGTGCGCCCTGGCCTCCAACAGGCAATCCGAATGAACGGCCTGCGAAAAGCTTGCTGAGCAGGGCGTTGACCTGCTTAGACACTTGTGCACTTTCCCCGTCAAGTGCGTTGATGAAGTTCTCAATGTAATGATGAGAGACGTGCTCGTAGAAACTGGAAATGTCAGTCTGGACTATGACCGAGTCCTCTCCGGCGAGCTCTGCCTGGGTGACAGTGGCTTCCTTGAAAGCTCGCCAAGACCGTTGGTCGTCGAACAGTTGAACTCCGCCGTCCTGCAGGAAGCGGTAGGAATGGACATTTCCCGACCGCTTCGGTTCCAGAACCTCGGCGATGGCAATGGCAAGGCCGTTGAAATAGATGTTCCAAAATGGATGAACCTTCGTGACCACACGAAATCCGGCAGGCCCTGAAGGCGCCACGAGCCGCTCGCTGTAGATTTTCAGTGCGGCAATCTTGTCGTGGTTGTCTTTCTGCGCCTGGCTGCTGCGCAACTCACCATAGAAACCGTACGCGATAGAAGCGAGTGCATTTGCTTGGTCGCCACAAAATCGGACGTCTAAGTCGAAGGGAAGCGTGTCGTTGTCGCCGTGCTTCGCTACCTCGCGGGCCGCGCGCTCGAAATGGCGAAGTTCAGGCTTGAGCAATTTTCAGTTTCCCTCGTGGTTCGTGTCATAGCTGCCATTTACCGCAAAATGCGTACCGGCGCCTCTCCCAGGATGGTAGCCGCTTAGGGCTGGCTTGCCCGAATGCTTCTCGCGTCGCTTGCGAAGGGCCGCTCTCGCCCGAGAAACAGGCATTCGTTCTGGGTCGGCGAACTTCCGCTAAGGGTCGGGTGCGGCCGATTAGCGCGGGCGCAGGCAGTCATTGGCTGCGGGCGGCACTTAGCGCACGGCGCGTGGCAAAGGCTGCAGCGGTTGCTCGGTCCGGTGCTCCATATTCAATGACCTTCATAGGCGTCTTTGCCAACCAAAGCAAATGCGCTAGGAGCGTTCGATCGGGGAAGTGGGTCAGCCCGACTTGGAGTTGAAACACCATGTCGTTAAGCGAACCCAAGATGCTCCGACTGGCCGTCTTCCCTATGATCCAGTACTGCATCGCGTGGCGCTCGGCGACTATGTCGTCTGCCGGAACTCCAATAGACGCGAGCATTGGGTCCAGAGCCTCGGCGATTCGCTGAACAAGAGAACGACCGTCTTTTGCTGACACCACAACTGGCAACAAGGTTCGCTCGGCGACAGCCATCACGACCTGGGTCCGTCCGACACGAACCAGATTGGCATACCAATCGCCAAGGACCGTACTTGGCGAAACGGTTTCGGCTACAGGGGCTGCATTGAGCCTATCCAGAAGCTTCTGAGTGCAGCGAAATGTGAACACAGCACGACGACAGAATTTGAGATTGGTCGAGTATCAGGCCATGCGCGGTCGCTTCTGACGCGAAGCAGTCCTACGAGTCGTTACCCGTCGAACGTCGGCTAACGAACACAGCTGCCGCTCGGACGGTCTGGCGTCAGTGACGCTGACCAGCCTAAAGCGGTAACCCAAGAAAAGGTGTTGGGGCGCGGCGCGATCCAGCACGATGCCCCCGAGCCGACGTGCGCCAGCCCGCTACGGGCGGCCAAGCACGATAGCCGACCCAAACGGCTTGTCCGGATGGCATGGGCGTTTCCATCTGCACCGCCGCTGATCACCAAGCTGCGCGTGCTGATTCGGTGCGTCAGATCTACTTCGATTGACACGCGACAGCATGAGATTTTTCTGCGGCTTGCGAGGCTTCGCATCGCACCGCAGCCCGCGTGGTTGTTATGTGATTTGGTTTCCGGAAGTTTGATGTATTGATGTTCCAAGAAAAAGTCCACGAGGCGAAGCCTCGCGCGAATTTTTCTCGCTATACGTAGTAGAGCACAGCGATGCCCACGCTGAAAAGCCTGGGCGATGCTTGCATCGCGGTGGCCTGCCCCGTGCGCCTTCTCGAAGAGGGTGCACTGGGCAGACCGCCAGACTGCAACACACACAATGCCCGAAAGGGCACGTCGGGGCGCCACCCCGACAGGTTCAGGTCGCCAACCTGAACCAAGCAAACGCTGTAGCCGCATGCCTCTAATAGGGCTGGTGCGGCTGCGCTGGGCGCTGGGGGGTGAAATTCCCCCCTCTCGACCCAATCCCACCGGCGACGCGGCCGGAAAGAAGTTGGGCGACACGGAAACGGCGCCAGGCAGGAAATGGCCTGGTGACCTGTTACCTCGCGAAAGTCGGTGAAAACCCGGCTCTGGGGGCGTATCGGAAGAGCGCAACCAGTACCGCACAGGATGGCTTATGAGGCCGTGGCGACACGGCAGGGGTCTGAGCAGAAACGCGGAAGACTCGGCACCTCGGGAAACCGGGGGTCTATGGATAGCTTAAACCTGTAACCGCTCCCACGAGGGAGCCATGCGGAGCAACGTGGAGCCACAGGCATTGAGCCGTGGTTCGTAGCCGATGATGCACAACCTGAGTACCTGAGCCGCTATGGAACATCGGGCCGGGGAAACCCAAGGGAAGCCGAAAAGGCTAGGGAAGTGCGGAGGCAGTGGCGCTACGTTGCGCAGTAGCTTGTAACTAACGTGGGAACCTCTCTTTTGACCGTGTCAGGTGGCACTGCGCGGATGGATGAAGAGAGGGGGAGACTGACTGAGTAGGGTTTGACTCATGGGCGATACGACCGAAGCCCATGGGGAGCTGCGAGAGCAGCGACGCGGCCGGCAGCCGCGTTCCGAAAGGTTGGAGCGTTTGCGAAATTGTGTGTGGCCACCAACAAGTGGTCGTTGAGCCTGGCGGCTCATTGCAGTAGATAGCTTGCACGCCTGGCGGCGTGACAAGTGAAGAACCCCGCTCTTGGCAGAGCGGGTGCAAGAACTGGTATTTTTTATCAAAGTCCACGCCTTCATTTTTTGAAAGGCATCCATCGGCGTGGCTGGCTGCGTTCAACGATGCGGCACCGGTATTTTGATTTTTTTATTCACGCACCCCCCTTGCTGGGGGGTGCTTTTCGTGGTCGTTACCGCAGCAAAAATCTGCCCATTCCTTCATGAGTGGCCGCCGCCGCTCGAGCGCGTCACCGCGCCGGTACGCGGCCTCCACCTTGCTTTGCAGGGTGTGCGCGAGCGCCGCTTCTGCGAGCTCGCGCGGGTAGTTTGTGCGCTCGCCAACCCAGTCCCTGAAGGTACTTCTGAAGCCATGAGGCACGTACTCCAGGCCTCGGCGGCGCAGGACCGAGGTCATGGTCATGTCCGAGACGGGCTTGCCGCTGCTGGCGAAAATGTAGGGCGAGGTACCCGGCGCAGGTAGTGCGTCAAGCGCTTGCTTTGTCAGCGGCACCCGGTGTTCTCGATGCGCCTTCATACGTCCTGCCGGAATGACCCAGACGAGGTTCTCCCTGTCGATTTCTTCCCACTTCGCGCCCCGCACCTCACCACTGCGTGCCGCGGTGAGAATCAAAAAACGCAAAGCGTGGGTGCCCATGGCGCTGCTCTGACGCAGCGATTGCATGAACTCTGCGACCTCGCTCGCTGGCATCGCACGATGGTGCTTTGTTTTTGCAATCTTGCTTGGTGCAGGCAGCAGCTTGTCCAGGTGCCCTTTCCACCGGGCCGGGTTGTCCCCACTGCGGTAGCCCTGCACCGTAGCGTAGTCCAGTACTGCCTCGATCCGTCCGCGCAAGCGGGAGGCCGTCTCTGTCTTGATAGACCAAATCGGGTCGAGGATTTGCCGCACCTGTGGCAAGCCGATGTCGGAAACGAATATCTTCCCTATGACCGGATAGGCGTAGGTTTCAAGTGTGCTGGCCCACTGCGCTGCATGCTTTGCGTTGCGCCACTCGGCTGCCTTGCTGCGCAGGAACGCGCCGCAGCACTGCGCAAACGTGCGTTGTGACGCTTGTCGCACTGCCAGCGCCGCACGGGCAGCGGCGCGCTCTGCACTGGGGTCGATGCCTTCACGCACTTGCTCGCGCATGCGGTGCGCGGCGGCACGGGCATCAGCGAGTGACACGCTGGGGTAGTGCCCTAGCCCAACGTCTCGTCGCTTGCTCCCGATTTTGATGCGCACCAGCCACGTCCTGGCGGTGCCTGTGATGCGCAAGTGCAGACCGGCCGCACCGCCCACCGCGTGCCGACCTTCGGCCTTCAACCTGGAGACCGCGAGCGCGGAGAGTTCCCTGGCTACCTTTGGCATAAAAAGTTAGGCGGAGACTTTTTTCTGCCCACATCCCTGCCCACATAAAAATCCGGATTGTAACAAATGAGTCTGAACGAGCCTGGACGAGATGAAAAATTTTCTCTTTATAAATCAATGATTTATTAGTGTAATTAGAACAATTCCGGATTGGATTGGACGCCATTATGGCGGACTTCGTCTCCGCCAACCTGGCATTTTAGCTACGGTTTCCGAATAGCCCGACCCTTGAAAGTCGGGCTTTTTTGTGGTCACGCGCGGGCTATCGGGGAATGATGGCCTGAATTACCGGAACGCGGCAGTCGGGGCAAGGCTGCATCGGTTGCGTCTGTTTTTGCCGAAGACCGGCAAGGGACGCGGACGGGTGCGGGCTTTCAGTACGTGGGCACGGCTGGGTCACGTTCAAGTGACCATGCGTGGATGCCTCCGGCGAGGTTCGTCACGTCCTCGAAACCGTGATGCTCCAGAAACATCGCCACCTGCATGCTGCGTCCGCCAAGATGACACAGGCAGGCGATGGGGCGGTCTTTTTGCAGTTCGGCCAGACGCGCGGGAATCGCCGCCATCGGAATGCTCACCAGTTCGAAACCGCTGGCATTCACCTGGGCGGTTTCGATCTCCCAGGGCTCACGCACGTCGAGCACGATGGGCCGGGCGCCTTGATGCTGCTGCAGCCAGCTCTCCAGGTCGGCTGGGCGGACTTGAGATATCACGGCAATGCGGACGTGTTCAGAATTTGAACTGCGAGGGTTCCGGAAAATTGCGCAGCCGCGCGGTCACCACGTCCCATGGCTCGGATGAAGCAAAGCCTGTTGCGGTACGCTGCATGATGGTCGCGCGCATCACGGGCTTGAAGCCGACGATGGCACCAAGCCGTCCACCGTCAGGGAGCAATTTCAGCAGCGCAGGCGGTACCTGAGCGACCGAGCCGCTGAGCACGATGACGTCGAATGGCCCGCCGGTGATCTCATGGGATCCGTCGGCATGCAGCACCTTCGCGTTCGCAATGCCGGCCTTGGCGAGATTGGTGCGCGCCGTTTCGGCCAGCCGTGCCTCGATCTCCAGCGTGATGACTTCGCTCGCGAGGCCCGCGAGCATCGCGGCCATGAAACCCGAACCAGAGCCGATCTCCAGCACGCGGTCGGCGGGCTTGATTTTCAGGTCTTGCAGCATGCGCGCTTCCACCCTGGGCGCCAGCATGATCTGTCCCAGGCGGACCGCTTCCAGGGGGTCATCGTTCAGGGGAATTTCCATGTCGGTGAACGCCAGGTCACGATGCTGCGGCGGTACAAAATCTTCGCGGTGCAGGCGCTCCATCAGCTCCAGCACCTGTTCATCGGAGACATCCCACGGACGAACCTGCTGCTCGATCATGTTGAAGCGCGCCTGTTCAAGGCGGTCACTGGTGTCCGCGAGCGTATTCAGGGGCAGGTTCATGAGGTACTCCGAAGGCCAGCCACGATAGTGTGGCAAACCTGCTATTTTATGCAGTTGCGGCGTGCTCTTGCGAGTCATTGCGCTCCAGGACGAGGGGCCGGCATGCTTGTGGATGGAGGTCATCATGACAGGACAAGAGACGATCACGCTGGGCGGCGGATGCTTCTGGTGCACCGAGGCCGTGTTCGAGCAGGTGCGTGGCGTCACGGCGCTGCAAAGCGGGTACGCGAACGGACACCTGTCGCGTGCTCCGAGCTACGAGGAAGTTTGCACGGGCGGCACGGGTTGCGTTGAAGTGGTGCAACTGCGCTTCGATGCCGGCGTGATCAGCGTGCGTGAGGTGCTGGAGATCTTTTTCGCCACGCATGACCCGACGCAGCTCGACCGTCAGGGCAATGACGTGGGCACGCAGTACCGCAGCGGCGTGTATTACGGCGAAGCGGCTCATGGCGATCTGGCACGAGCCATGGTGCGGCAGCTCAACGCCGAAGGCCGTTTTCCGACACCGGTGGTCACTGAGGTTCAGCCGCTGGCCCACTTCTGGCCTGCGGAGCAGTACCACCAAAAATACTACCGCAGCAATCCGCGCCAGGGTTATTGCACCGTGGTGGTCGCCCCCAAGGTCGAAAAATTTCGCAAGACATTCAAGCGTTACTTGAAAGAGGGCGCTTGAGCGCCCGGGGGAGGCTGGTCAATCTTCGCCAAGGCGTGCATAGAGTGCGTCGCCCGTTCGACGCATCGTCTTGAGCATCTGCACTGTCAACGGCGCAATGAGGCGCAGACCGCCCGTGCGACCGGTGCGTACCCGATAGGCCTCGTCCAGCTTCTGCCATTGGACGAAGAAGTGTTCGGTGAAGCGAAGCATCAGCGCCAGCTGCAGCGACAGCCGACCGGGTTTGACACCCAGCACGGTCAGCGGACGCAGCAACCACTCAAGTACGTCGATGATGTCGCTCGTGCGCGTGGTCACGGTGAAGGCGATACCGATGAAGCAAGCGCTGGCCAGGCGCAACGCGCTCGCCAGTCCGGATTCCCAGGTTCCCATCCACACATGAAAGATTGCCACCAGCGTGGCAGCGGCCAATACCGACACGAGAAGCCGCCGCGCAGCCTGGGTGGCGTGCCCGAGCGTTGCATGGACCAGCGCGCAACCCATGCACGCGAGAGCGAGCTGCCATGGAGCGCGCAATGCGAACAGCGCCATGCCGAGGAAAGACAACAACAACAGCTTACGCCCGGCGCTCCAGCCGTGCAGCCAGGTCGGATGCTCGCTGTACAGGCTGCCCATGCTCATTTGCCTCGTGCCGCGTGAAAGGCGGCGCGCGCATCGACTTCATAGGCGGGGCAGACTTCGCGCCCTGGACCGTCGGCGCGCACGCGGCCGTGCTCCAGCCAGATCACCCGGGGAAAGTCGAGCACGGGCCACAGGACGTGCGTCGCGATGACGACCTGTTGCCGGGACAGCTTGATATCGGCGGCAAGGCGCAGCTGCCCGGGCAGATCGAGACTGGCGTAAGGCTCGTCAAGCAGCAGCACCCTGGGCGCCGCCAGCAGCATGGCGAGCCAGCATACCCATTGGCGCTCCCCCTGGCTGAGCGAGCCGACGGCGCGAGATGCCCATGCACGCAGGCCGCGCTGCTGCAGGAATTCCAGCACGCCCGCCTGCGCCGCCTTGCGGTCGCCACCATGGGCACTCTGCCACGACAGCTGCAATTCTTCCTGCACCGTCGGGAAGATGATCTGGTCATCCGGATTCTGGAACATCAGGCCGGCAAGGCGCTGACCCGTGATGGGGGTCTGTGCGTGGCGGGCCCTTTGACCGGCCCACAGTACCTGTCCCTGTGAGGGTTCTTCAAGGCCGATCAGCAGCCGCAGAAGGCTTGATTTCCCTGCGCCGTTGTGCCCTATGAGAGCGATGCGTGGCTCGTCCAGCTGCAGGTTTAGCCCGCGGAAGACGTCGCCCGCGCCGCGGCGCAGGTGGATGTCCTGCAGCTGCCAGCCTGACGGGATCGCGGTCACTGGGGGATCAGGCTGTGCGGCGTGATTGATGGTTGCCTTGAATCGGCCGCGCTGCGCTGGTGCGCTGCGCCCCGAAAATTGCTGGCGGAGAGAGGGGGATTCGAACCCCCGGTGGGCTATTAACCCACACACGCTTTCCAGGCGTGCGACTTAAACCGCTCATCCATCTCTCCGCGAAGCCCGTGATTGTAATCGGTCGCACGCATTGTCCAGAGGGCCTCACCGGTCTGGATCTGCACCGGCATCTGCGGAGACGCCGCCCCCGGTTTTCAGGTCGGCCGCTCGCCTGCTCGTCACGGCGTGTAATCGACCCATGCACTCTTGCCGGTGCGCATCAGGTATTTGCCGTCGGGCTCGCGCATCATCACCACGTCGTCGTTTTCCGCCACGAAGGTGGTGGTTTGCAGATTCTTGAGCCGGTCGGCGAGTGACGGGCTGCCCGCTGCGAAGGGGCTGTGCTGGAGCATGTCAAGCACCAGGGCGTTGATGTCGAAATAGCTCACCGGGCGATCGACGACCACGGTATCCGCGTGCTGGACCTTGGGCAGACCGATGATCTTGAGCGCCGCCGGAACCTGTGTGATGCGCGGGTTCGGGATTTCACGCATGCCGGAGATCTGGAACCGGTCTCCGCGCAGCCCCGCGCCGTGCTCTGGAATCATGAGCAGGACCACCGGTCGGTTGGTGGTTTCAAGTTCGGTGATGAATTGGTCGAAATCGGCCAGCAGCCTGGTCAGGCGCGGTTTGTAGGTATCCAGGCTGGAGCGAGAGGCGACACCGTCGATGCGATTGCCATCGTGCAGCGTGATGGTGTTGTAGTACAGCGCCTCCGGCTGGGCACCCTGCGCCAGCCGCTGGTGCCACCAGCGGCTCAGCAGGGGTCCGTCGGCATAGATCGGCGAGCCGTCGAAGCTGTGCATCGTGACCGGCACGCCCGAAGGCAATTCAAGCGTGCCTGCCAGGCCTGCGCGCGTCTCCAGTGTCTTGGCGAAGTCATCGAACGCACCATCATGGTTCAGCAGGCCGTGGGTGTGGTAGCCGAGCCGCTCCAGGCTCGGGAACAGGTAGCAGGCCGGATCGGCCCCTTCATACAGGTCGTGGTGCGAAACCTGTCCGCATGCGCCCCGTGCCAGGCGCAGCGCGGCGGGTCCGCTGTAGCTGGCGGCGCTGTTGAACCGGGAAAAAACCGCGTCGAAGCGCTTGAACAGAGGGTTGTCGCGCATGCCGACCAAGTCTAGATCGTCCCATGAAAGCGAGCAGACTTGCAGGACGATGATGTCAAATGGCGGTGTGGCGCCGTTGGCCGACAGGTGTAGCGTGCGCCGCGCCTCCGAAGCGTAGAACGCTTGTAGTTGCGAGTCGGGATCCTGCGTGGCCGTGGGGGTGGCTGCGCCTGCCGTCCCGGGTGCGGAACTCGCCTGGGTGGTGGTGCCGCTGGCGGACACCGGAGACAAGAGCAGTGTGTTCGACAGTGGCACGCTCAGGATGCCGACGAACGCCACCGTCGCGAAACGGATGCGCCGTGCCAGCAGCAGGTAGATGGCAAACCCCGCGAGCGCGCCAAGCACGGTTCTGCCCTCGATGGTTCGGCCCAGCAACTCACCGAGGTAATCCAGCCGAAAGTTCGTCAGCGCCGGGATCTGGGCCAGCACGCGTCCAATGGGTGGAAGGTAGGAGTCGTAATACAACAGAGCCAGCGCCAGGGGCCATGCCAGCCAGACCCGCCATGTCTTCATTCTTCCCGGAGCGAGTGGCCACAGCAGCGCGAGCGCCAGTAGCAGATTCAACTGCCAGTGAAAATCCAGCCGGCTCGCATGGAACAGGCCCAGTTTGGCGAGGAAATAAAAACTCCAATGGCTCATGGCTTGGCAACCGCTCGAGAAAGTTTGAAGGCGGGAAGACGAACGCGAATGGCGAGCCACAGCGCGGAGCCCAGCGTGCGATAGCCCCTCAGGCCGAGCCGCGTGATTTCCTGCAGTCCGAGCAAGGGACGGTCTTCTTCCTGGCCGTCGTTCCAGTGCGTCCAGGAGTCGGGGCGGGCGAACGTGCACTGCACCAGGGCGATCTGCTCGTCGCGCGTGAGTTCGCCGAACTGCACACCGATGGAACCCCGGCCGTGGTCGAGCATGACGGTGGCGGGGAGCGCGCATTCGTGCTCATCCCACCACAGACCCACGTGCACGGGCTCGCCCACAGGCAGTTGTTGCCAGTCCTGGCCCGCTGCGACCTCCAGTCCCAGGCCGGTCATCGAATAGTCGGTGCATGTGGCGTGCAACGCGCGCCCGTCCTGCAGATACAGGACGGCTGGTAGGCGTACGGCAACGCGGTGCATGCGCCGTACCTGGCGTGACTCGGCCGCCACGCCCATGGCCGCACCCAGGATCAGCACGCTGTAGCCGGTCCACACCAGGTTCAGCAATACCGTTGCAGTTTCGTCGGTGTTCCACCAGAACAGTCGCACGGCGCCGAAAGCGAGTGCTGCCAGATTCAGGATCACGAGCGCCGTGTAGGGCAATGCGGTAGACCAGTCGAAGTAGGAGCGCTCGATGAGACCGCCCTTGGCGGTGACGTTGAACTTGCCGACCTTGGGATTGATCATCGCCAGCGTCGTCGGCAGCGCGATGTACCAGGCCAGGACGGTTTCGTATACCTCGGCCCAGAACGTGTGGCGAAACTTGCCCTGCAAGTGCGCGTTGGCGATGCTTGACTGCAGGATGTAGGGCAGAACGTAGAGGGCCAGCAGCGCGGCGTGCGCGTGGATGATGTAGATGTGGAAGAACAGATAGGCCATCGGCGCGGTGAGGAACACCAGCCGTGGCAGTCCGAAGAAGAAATGCAGCATCGCGTTGCCATAGCAGATGCGTTGCCACAGCGTCAGACCGCGGCCGAGGAATGGGTTGTCGGTGCGGAAGATCTGTGCCATGCCGCGGGCCCAGCGCATGCGCTGGCTGACGTGCGCGGACAGGCTTTCTGTTGCCAGGCCGGCGGCCTGCGCTTCGTTGATGTAGGCCGTGGTGTAGCCGCGCCGGTGAAGCTTGAGCGCGGTGTGCGCGTCCTCGGTCACGGTCTCGACGGCAATCCCGCCGATTTCCATGAGGGGTGCGCGGCGAATGATGGCGCATGAGCCGCAGAAGAAGGTTGCGTTCCAGAAGTCGTTGCCATCCTGCACCAGGCCGTAGAAGAGCGCTCCTTCGTTCGGAATGCGCCGGAAGGTTCCGAGATTGCGCTCGAATGGGTCGGGCGAGAAAAAGTGGTGTGGTGTCTGCAGCATCGCGCAGCGTGCGTCGCGTTGGAACCAGCCGACCGAGGTTTTGAGGAAGGCGCGCGTGGGCACGTGGTCGCAGTCGAAGATGGCGACCAGTTCGCCGTCGGTCTGTTGCAGCGCGTGGTTCAGATTGCCGGCCTTGGCGTGACGGTTGTCGGGACGGGTGATGTAGTGCACGCCCACCTCCTTGGCGAAGGCGCGGAATTCATCGCGCCGGCCATCGTCCAGGAGGTACACGTTCAAGCACTCGTGCGGCCAGTCCATGGCCAGCGCGGCCAGCACGGTGGGGCGCACCACCGACAGCGATTCGTTGTATGTCGGAATGAAAATGTCCACGGTCGGCCAGTGCGATGGATCGCCTTGCAGCGGCGCAGGTTGGCGTTTTAGCGGCCATGCGGTCTGGATGAATCCGAGGACGACAATCAGCCAGGTGTAGGCCTCGGCCGCCAGCAGGCCGTAGCCGAGCAGCGCCTGGGTCCACGTATCGAATTCCAGCGTGGTCGTCATGCGCCACCAGGCGTAACGGCCCATGGCCGTGAGGCTGATGGTAGCCAGCGCCAGCGCAGGAAAGCGCCCTGGCAGGCGGCGCAGGATCATCGACAGCATCCACGCCAGCAGCAGGAACGCGAACTGGCCCAGCCAATTGAAGGGGGTCGTCATGACCACCAGCGCCGCCAGCAGGCCGCCTGCCAGGATGCACCAGCGCATGCCCGGCAGGTGCAGCAGGGGGGCAAGGGCGCGATCGACGTGTGCGCCGATGGCAGGTGCGTCCAGCCGGGCCGCCAGACGGTCAAGTGCACGCATCAGCATGCGCATTGGCCACAGCACGGCCCACAGCAGCGCACCAGCCAATGACCACAACGCGCTCGCGCCGCGCCCGAGCAGTGCCAGCACGGGCCAGCCGCGCGGTCGTTGCGCGATGGGCAAGACCAGCGCGCGCCAGGGCCAGTGCCACCACGGCGCCGCACGGGCCACGCCCAGCATATGTGCAAGCCCGGCCACCGGATCGGGGACGTGTTCGGATTTCATGGCGCGCGCGTGCGTTCCCGACGCGGGCTTGAGGAAGGCGCTCCACAGCCAGGACGACCATCGCGCAGGCTCGCGCACCTGCCATGCCTCGGCCAGCCAGATCAGTGCCGCGTGCAGCATCAGAGTGCCCCTTGTGTGCCGGCGGGGGCCAGGCCCAGGGCCTCGCTCACCCATGCGGCGATGCCCTGCAGGTCATGCGCTGCCTGCGCCTGCGGCATGCTTTGGTGCACGCACAGCGCGCGCTCCTGCGCCTGAGGCACATGCTCGTCCTGATGCAGCGCATAGGGCAGCAGGCGTTCGCCCCACTGGGCACGCAACCGCGCCAGTGTGCCGCGGCGTATGGCGCTGCGCGGATCGATTCCGTTGAGCACCACGGCCCAGCGCTGTGTCGGCTGCAGCCGGCTGATCCAGCTTTGCCACGCGGCGTGGGCATGTACCGCGCGAGGCGAGACATCCAGCACCAGCACGACCAGGTCGGCGCACAGGAGAGCTTGCTGCGCCATCGGGGCGGGCAATGCCGGTGTATCAAGCACGGCCACGCCATTGGCCGGCAGGTCCAGGAGGGCCAGTTGTTCGGCGAGCCACCCTTGTGGCTGGGAGGTCCGGTGAGCAAGGGCGCCATGCGGCAGCAGGCGCACGCCGGCAGAGTTTTCCAGTGCCGCTTCGCCCAGCCAGCCGCCGTCGCACACCGCGGCCTGCCAGCCTTGTTCGGGTGGTGCGGCCAGCCCCAGGTGCAGGCCAAGCGTGTTCTGGGGGCTCAAGTCGAAGGCCAGCACCGGCGTGCCCGATGCGGCCAGCAGGGTGGCGCAATGCGCGGCCAGGGTCGTTCGTCCGACGCCGCCCAGCGGAGAAACAAAGGCCAGGCACCGCATGTCAGTGCTCCTTGCGCGCGGCACTGCGCGGAGCGCGATAAGGCTGCAGATAGCGAGGCGAGCGCCGCAACGCCGCCGAAAGCCCGAAGTGCCATGCCAAGGCACCGCAAACAATGCCGAGACTCACGCTCAGTACCCAGTCGATCCAGCTCATGGGGTCACCTGCAAGCTTGCCGCCGCGCCGCGGCGTGCAATGGGGCGCGCGTGCATACGTGGCGCGCCGGGGAGTTCCTGATCCTCGGCACGCGCCGTTTTCAGGACAGGAGCGGTCGTTGGCGGCGGCTCGGGTGTGGCCGGCCGTGGCACTGCGGTCGACGCGATTGCCGTGGTCAGCCCGCCGCCGTAGTCGGGAAGGCCCGGCGCCTGTGCGCGCAGTCTCTGCAGAACGGCCGTGATGCCGGACTCGGTACTGTCGATGACCTGCGCCGAAAAGAGCTGTTCCGGCGCCAGCGTGAACATGTGGCTCAGGGTCTGCGGCACGTCCGGCGCACTGCAGGCAAACAGGAAAACCCAGATGCCGGAGGCGTCGGCACTGACCAGATCGCCATCGCGCAGCACCCGGCATGATTGCAGTGCATCCAGATGCGCCACGCGTGGCAGCAATTGCAGATGCACCAGCGTGTGGGTGAGCTGGACCGCGCCCCGGCGTTCGTACACCGTTCGCACGGCACGCTCGAAAGCCACCGGGGCCAGGTAGCCGCGCATGGGCGCGGGTCGGAAGGCTTCGAGGGTGCGCTCCAGATCCTGCGCGGGCGGCTGTGCGTGCACGATCTGACGACTTGTCTCGACGAGGCGCATCAGACGTGCAAACCCGAGCTCGCGGTAGGCCACGGTGGTGGCACCCAGGTGCAGCAAGGCCTGCTCGCTGTGGGCGCGCAGCTTGCTTGTGGTTTCGCGCACGATGATTTTCAGACTTGGCGGGCAGCTGCCGCGCAGGCGATGCACCAGTGCGCCCAGCGCATCGAGCTGCTGCGGCTCTCCCGCGTCGAGCAGTGCCGTGGCGCCCATCGCATGGTGCGCCGCCTGTTCCAGTTCCGCCCATGTCGGCACGATGGTCCAGTTCGCCGGCGGCTCGAACGACGGCGGCAGGCAGGCCTGCGTTGCGTAGACGAGGTCCATGTCCGGTGCCTGGATCAGCGTCGGCACTTCGCCCTGGGAACAGCTGCCGGCGTATGCCAGCCCACCAGCATCTTCCTGCAGGGCGTAGTGCATGTGAAACACCGCGCCCTGCGTGCTGTCCCAGCTGTGCAATGTCAGCGCCGACCCGCACGGCTCCTGTGCCAAAGTGGCGATGTGACTGATGCCCAGCACGCCCGAGCGCGCCGTGGCCGCCAACTGCGCGCCTCCCGTGTATGGGGCGTCATCCATGGCTTGCGCCAGTGGCAGCAGCAGCACGACAGGCCATGACCGGCGGGATGCAAATCGGTGCAGTTGCGCTCCAAGACGCCGCAATTCGGTCATGGAAGCCCCGGACAGCAGTGCACGTGCGTCCAGCAGGCACAGGCTGGCCCCTGCCGTCGGACCCGAGCGGCGCAGTTCTTCGGTCCAGTGCATCAGACCGTCGCGGCGTAACCGTGCCTGGGCGGGCGGTGGAAAAAGTGCCACGCGCAGTCGCCCGGCGTCGTAGGCCTGGCGCAGCGGGATGTGTTCCCAGAGCGCGTCGACGTCCTGCGCGCGGGCCGCCAGCAGCAGGACCGGGCCACAGGCCAGCAGTTCCGTGATGATCATGGGCGCCCATTGCCTGGCGCTTGCCTCGTCCTGCGCCAGCAGCAGTGCGGGCGAGCCGATGGGCAATTGGCCAATATCCTCGGGCAGATGGCGAATGCCCAGTGTGGCGGGCCGTGCCGGGCGCCTGGGGTGTCGGCGCAGGTCGTTCCCGAGGGACTGCCACTGACTGCGCACAAAGGTGACAAGGGAAGACGATGCGGCCATGTCAGAAGTCCGAATACGGTTGCACCGGGCGTGGCCGGTCGGTCTGCGGTGGGTGCGCCGGGCCGAGAACCCAGCGCAGATACACGAGCGCGGTGGTGGGCGCGTAGTAGGCGGATCGGTCGAGCGAGAGCTGCGCGCCCAGGGTCAGGTTGGGCGCGGCCTGATATTCGATGACACCGCGCAATGAGCGACCGAATCCCGAGCTGGCGCTAGCGGCATAGACGGGGCCGTTTCCGAGGCCCTGCGCCTGCATCTGCAGCGCCGCGTTGCCGGGAAAATAGTCGCTTGCCCCGCTGGAGCTGCGCGAAAACGAGAGCGCGCCGCGCAGCAGCCAGGTGAATTTCCCATGGCGTCCACCCCACTCGATGGGCAGGCCGACCGAAGCATAGTGGCGCGGGCTGTAATAGCCGCCGTGGCCCCAGCTGTATTCGGATAGATCCTTTGCATAACGCCACAGCGACAGGGCGAGGCCGACGTTGACGCTGCCGTGGGTGCCGTGCCAGACGTCGCGGTCGATGGCGGCGCGCAGCTGCAACCGGGTGTTGTTTTCCACGTTCTTGCCCTGCAGCAGGGCATAGCCTGCGGACAGTGAAGCGTTGTAGGGGCCGAACGGGCGTCCGATGCGCCCGGACACGCCGGTGGCGACGACGCCGCCCCAGATTTGGCCGCTGATCGGATCACGCGCGCCAGCGTAGGACAGCAGGCTGCCCGTGAGGGGGCGGCGCGAGAATTCCACGCGGTAGTTTCCATCCTCGCGCCACTCGCCATGCGACACGCCGCCGACCAGATTGGTCACGGGCATGCCCAGGCCGATGGCGCCGATGTCCCACTCGAGGCCCGCGCCGCGGTAGCCGAACCCCAGGTTGGTTCCCTGCCCACGTGGCGTACCCGGAGCGCCCGGATAGTCGCTCGCGGGCCGGGCGGCAACCTGCCCGTATTGCAGCGCGTCTGCCTGCGCCGACGGCAGGGCGCCGGCGTCGAGCTGCACACGGTCCACATGCAGAAAGTAGTTGCCGTCGTAGCCCCTGGGAATCCACGCCACCATCGGCAGCTCATGGCCGTGCAGCGAGGAGATGCCTTCGGTCGAGGACTTGGAGATGCGCACCAGGCCGGTCTCGATCCAGGAGCGACGGCGCGCCTGGATGGCCTCGATGTCTCTGGCAATGTCGGCTTTCGTTTCCTGCGCGTTGCCGTCTTGCTCTTGTGCCTGGCGGAAATAGGCCAGGGCCTGCGCGTAGCGGTCCTCCGAGCGCTCGAGTCGGGCCGCGTGCAGCAGCACCTGCGTGTCGTTCGGATATGCCTGCAGCAGGCGCGTCGTCAGGGTACGCGCGGCCTCCGTCGCGGGGATGCGCTGCAGCAGTCGCAGGAGCGCAAGCTGGTCGTCGCGTTCGCTCGTCGGCACATGGGTGCCCAGCCACAGCGCCTGTGTGTAGGCATCGTCGCGCCGACCCAGGCGCGCCAGGGTGTTGCCCAGCGCGAGATGCACTCCGCTGTGGTCCGGCTGGAGGGCGAGTGCGGCGTTCAGCGCCTGTTCCGCGCCGCTCCAGTCTTCGGCCGCCATCCGCAAGCGCCCCCGTACCAGGTCGGCTTCACCCGGCGCAAGGTGCTGCGTGCCCCACAACGGGGCCTGCGCCAGTTCCCGGGCTTCGGCCCGGTCGCCGGCGGCCATGCGGGCCTCGATGAGGCGCTGCAGGTACTCGGCGTTCAGCTGCGCCAGGCGTCGTGCCTGAGCCGCGTCCCAATCGGACGCTGCCTGCAGCATGGGCAGCATTTGGCCCAGACGCTCGTCCATGCGCGCGCGTGCGAGGAGCGCGGCGTGGTCGAGTCTTGCCTGCGCGGGCAGCTGCGCCTGGCCGCCCTTGCGCGCGGCCAGGCGGTCGAATACAGCGACGCTGTGCGTTGGCTCGGCCCGTGCGAACCAGGCGTTGGCGACGATCCATAGCAGTTGTGCGTCATCACCCGCTTCGTGTTCGGCGCGCGCCAGCAGTCGTTGCGCATCTGCGGTGGTGCCTGTGGCCTCGGCCACGCTGGCGTGCACCGACGCGGACTGCAGCAGCGAGCGTATGCCCTCGCTGCGCTGCGCGGCGGCGATGCGCTGCAGGTCTCGCAGCGCGCCCGCGTCGTCGTTCGTGGCGCTGCGGATCAGCGCGCGCGCGAAACGCATGTCGGCGTCCGAGCCGACATGCGCCACGCCTTCGTCCATGACGTTCAGCGCTTCCCTGGACTGGTGCAGTTGCAGATACACGCGTGCCAGGCGGTGGCGCAGCCAGGGGTCTTCAGGGGAAAGGGCGACGGCGTCTTCCAGCAGGCGCAGGGCAGGCCCCAGATGGGCACCGGCCAGTTGCTCATCGGCCTGTGCGGCAAGCACGCTGGCGCGCAGCTCCGCACGCAGCGCGCGATCGACTTCGTCGGCGGTGGGCGCCGCCAGCAGCGTGAGTGCCGCGTCATAGCGGTGGGCGCGCAGAGCCAGGGCGACCAGGCCGCGCAACGCGCCAGGGTGCCCCGGCTGTGCGGCCAGTGCCCGCTCAAAGAGCGGCTGGGCCTGTATGTCCTGCCCTTGCAGGACACGGATCTGCGCGAGAGTGACGAGTGCCTCGGGGTTGTTCGGCTGCATGTGCAGCGCTTGCGTGGCGAGATCGGCCGCGACTGCGAGCCGGCCCGCATCACGTTCCTTGCCGGCCTTTTGTATCAGGCCCCACAGCTGCGCGGTGGATTCCAGATCACGCCACTTCTGCAGTTTCGTGCTGCTCGCGGCGCTGGCGAATAACTGGCGTGCCTCGTCGTATTTCGCCTCTCGCAGGCGCACCAGGCCGAACAGGCCCAGCGCATCGGCATCCCGGGGTCGCAGCGCGAGTGCGGCTTGAAGCCGGTCTTTGGCGCGCGGCAGATCGTTGGTATCCAGCGCCTTCTGCGCGGCCACCAGGGCCAGCCGTGCCGGGTCATGCGCCCAGCGTTCGGCGCGTGCCAGGGCCGTGCGCCGGGTGGCGAGCAACTGCGCAACATCGGTGTCGTCGGGGTAGCGTTGCAGATAGGCTTGAAGATGAGCCAGCCCCGTCGTGTTGGTTGGCACACGCTCGAGTACCCGGCGCCACAGGTCACGCAGGCGCTGCTGATCCACGCCGGGCACCTGCGCAAGCCGCTGCAGCGCCAGAGCGAGCGCCGGCGCCGGTGCGTTTTGCGCCTGCCGCGCTTCAAGCTCGATCAGGCGGTAGTTGGGATCATCGGTGCGTGTGGCGAGGTCTTGCAATGCGCTGCCGGTTCCGGTCCCGCCCCGGGTATCCGCTGCCGCGACGATGCGGTAGTACTCGAGGCCGAGCACGCCGGTTTCAGGGGGGCCGTCGGGGAAGAGCTCGCGTGCGACCTTGGCGGCCTCCTGCTGGCGCCCGGCACGCGCGAGCAGGCGCATGCGTGCCAGTTGTTCCTGGCCTTGCCCATGGACCCTGACCAACGTCTGCAAATCGCGCGTGGCCTGTGCCTGTGGATCGATTTGGCGCAATCGATCGAGCAGGCGCTGGGCCTCCTGCGGCTGGTGTTCCTGCAGCGCCAGGTTGCCGAGTTCGGCCAGTGCCTGCGGCATGTTCGGGCTGATGGCCAGCAGTTTTTCCACGGTCTGGCGTGCCAGGTCGAGGCGCCCGCGCTCGATCCAGCTGCGGGTGTTGCGCAGCAGGTCGCGCTGGACGTCGGAGAGGCTTTCCGTCTGCGCCAGCGCGGTAGTACTCGCCAGCAGGCCCAGCGTCACCACGAGCGGCGCCCAGCTTCTCCTGTGCCTCATGCGGCACCTCTCCATTTGACGGAAAGTCGGCCATCGGCCTCGAACCGGTAGGCGCCCTGCATCCATCCTTCGCCGAAAAGCAGCAGGCATTGCTGGTAATACGCGTCCTTGCCGGGCGGCTGCGTCTGCAGGCGCCGTTGCTGTGCCTGCAGGGCCTCTTGTGCGCCACTGGCTTGCAGCAGCGGCAATAGCGCGGCGGAAAAACCCGCTTCGGCAGTGCCCCGCGCGGCGCCCGTGACGCTATCGACGGCTTCGGGTGGGTAGCCCAGTTCCGAGACGCAGCGCACCATCGGCGAGAGCGCGCGCAGCAGAGGCGCACGAGCCGCGTCCTCGGCGCCCAGCATGCCTGCCCACAGGTAGACGCGGATCGCGTTGTACGAGCCCTCGGCCGGGCGTTCTCCATCATGGTCCGGCTCGAAGCCCTGGTCTGCCACGTACTGCACCCAGTCGGGAGCGAAGCCGCGTGGCGCCGACTCGGTGATGACGCGCCGGGCGCTGGCGCTCAGGCTCTTCCAGGCAGGTTCCGCAGTGGCCTGCGCCAGGCCATGCAGCACCTGCAGTGGCATGTAGCTCGGATTGAGACGCCAACGCTTGTCGGCCTCCTTGATGAACCCCCGGGGGCCGGGCAGAAGAGTCAAACCGAGACCGGGCAGCACGGCCGTTTCCTCGTTCACGATGCGTTCGGCAAGCACTGTGGCGAGCGCGCGGTAACGGCGGACGTCCCACAACCGGCCAGCCTGCGCAAGGGCGTAGGCGATCCACAGGTCCGCATCCGATGCCGCATTGGGATCGACCACGCCCCATTGGCCGGTGGCTTGCCTGCCCCACAGCCAGGCGGGCAGCCGCGCGGTCAGATCGCCCGCGCACAGGTTGTCCTCGGTCCAGCGCAGGACGAGTTCGAAGCGGGCGCGGTCGTTGGCGATCAGCGCGAACATCAAGGCATAGCTCTGCGCCTCGGAATGCGTCTGCCCCTCGTCGTTGGCCACGATACGGCCGTCAGCCTGCATGAACTGGCGAGCAAAGTCGTCCCATGCCGACCACGCCGATGCGCCCGGCCTTTCCTGCCGCGCCTGCGTCCAGGCGGGAAGTGCTCCGCCGATCAGCAGCAAGGCGCCTTGCAGCAGGTTGCGCCGCGCGGCATCGCCGACCCCCGCCTCAGGCATCGCGGCCTTCCAGGCGTTGCCGCGCCAGGGCTCGCAGGGCGCCGTACACCAGGAGTGTCAATACCAGGCCCGCAAGGACCCCCAGCAGTGCGAGCAGCAGCGGGTGGCTGTGCAGTTGAAACCACAGGCGCTTGTACCAGGGCAGGTCGCCGATGTAGTAGACGGGGTTGATGCGGTAACTCTCGATCGTGTCGCCCCTGAGCAGGCTCAGGTCACCGTGCAGCTGCTCGACCTTCGCGCCATCGTTGAGGCTGCGGCTGATCAGGCGCATGGCATCCGGATCGGTGGCGGTGAGCGCGATGACGCTGCGCCCGGAAGTCAGTGGCGACTGCAGTCCCACGATGGCCGCCAGCGGCCCGTCTCCCTGCAGGATGGTGGCGCCTTCGCCCGGCCGCGTGGGCGCGCCTTCGGGCATGCGGAACAGCTCCGAGAACTGGTTCAGCGCGTGCTCCAGCGGCTGCACCGAGCGTTGGCCGGCGGCGAGCACCGCAGGCATGTCGGCCTTCCATTGGCGCAGCAACTCGTTGTCGCTGCCATGGGCGATGACGAGGATGTCGCGATTCCTGGCCTGGTCGATCTGCCCGGGTGACAGCAGCATGAAGCGCGTGCCCGCATAGCCGGTGGACGACGCCATGCGTGCGACCGCGGTGAGATAGGTCTGCACGGCCGCTGTCGTGGGTGGGTCGGGCAGCACGATCGCGGTTTGCGCCAGATCGGCATACGTGGTGAACGGGTAGCCGCTGTTGGCGAATGCCGCGAGGTTGGGCATGGCGATGTAGTGATCGAGCCCGGTCAGGTCGATGCTGGATTCCGGATCCAGCGCCGCGCGCAGCTGCACCGGCTGCGTGGCGGGGCACCGGCCAAGGTCCGCCGGCGGGATCTGGAAGGTGAATTCCATCTGGTTGTCGCCACCCACCATGAAGGCGGGGATCGTCATGTTCGAGCGAGTCTGTCCCGGCGTATCGCCAACGAGCGGAAGCAGCGCGCTCACTTTCCCCTGGCTGTCGCCACTGGCGTGAAGCGGATAGGACTTGAGGAACTGGCCGTTGAGCGCGACATTGAGTGCGCCGCGATCCGAAAACGGCGTGGGCGTGTAGCGGTACTGAAGATGCAGCGGTATGCCCTTGGCGTTCCAGGTGAACAGGTCCGGCGCCATGCGGGCGTTGATGCGCACCGTGTCGCGCAACTGCGTGCCGTGCAATTGCAGCTGCGACGGGCGATCGACCAGCGTGCCGAGCGGCACCGCGCGCTCGCTGGAGATCCAGCGCGGTGCATCGTAGGCCTTGCGTGGCTGCGCATGCTTGAGATCGGTCACGTGCACCGTTTGACCCGATAGCGCGGCGGTGTTCAACGCCAATGCTTCGGCGGCCTGCTGGACCTGGGCGTCGTCCTTGCCCAGCACCAGCAGCAGTTGCGCTCCTGGCAGATCGGGGTGCACCATCATCGACAGGGTCGGCTCCTGCACCGGCGCCAGCTCGCGCAGGAAATCGGGGCGGTGGTCGTTGCTGGCGATGACGATGGCCGAGCCCGGCGGCAGGCTGTTTTCAAACACCTGGAAGCGATTGCCGCGGTAGGCGGCCAGCACGCCCAGCCAGCTGGCCACCGAGCCTGCGGCCTTGAGTTCGCCCAGGCTCGGGGTGGCGCCGTAGACCACGGGCACATTCACCTGCCGGTTGTCGCGCGGATCGAAAAACGGTGTCGGCAAAAGCGCCAGGTCGCTGCGCAGGGGCAAGCGCCGCAACCCGAGGTCGAGCGTGCTCTCGGCGCTGATCTCGGCCCACAGGCTGGTGTGGTTCAGGTCTTCGCACTCCAGCGTGTAATGTCCGATGAATTCGAACTGCAGCCGGTTGTAGTCGGCGAAGTACGCCGGGGCGATGTCCAGATCGACCTCCTGAGGCTGGCCCAGACGCTCCTTGGGGAGGACGATGGTCTGGATCACTTGATCGTTGAACGATACCTTGAGGTGCGAAACAGCAGGCAGGAGCGCAGGGGAGAGCGTGAACCGCAGATGCAGCCGCGCCGACTCGACCTGCTCGTCGCGGCGCACGCCGACGCCGACGCTGGCTTCGGCCTGCGTGCCATGCAGACGCAACGGGCCGCCCAGCCCCAGGTCGAGCAGGCGTGGGTTCCAATGCGACAGCGCCGATGGGCCGCCGCTCGCCCTGCCTGCCTGTGAGGTTCCGTGGACAAGGGGCATCGTTTCCTGGCCCAGCACCTGAAGCGACAGTGCTCCCAGGGCAAGCAATGCGCACGCGCGCGCCGCACACGACGAAAATCGGGGTTTCGCGGACATAGGGGGATTCAAGTGGGAGGGGTCCGCCAGAGCGCGGGGAAGGACCTGGAAACGCAGTGTCGTCATGTGTCCGGTGTGACCCCATCCGATTTGGAGAGGGTGCTGACATCGGTCATTCGGAGCAAGTTTGCTACATTTTTTGATGTTTCTGAGTGATTCATAATGTCAATCAAATAACTCATTTAATAGTAATAGTAACTCAGAAATAAATTGTAAGAAATTGTCTCTGGCGAAGGCGTTCGATCCCCTGCTGCACTCGCATGGGGTTCGGACCTTTTTCCTACCGGGTTTGCGTGGTGCTTGAACGCAGAACGACCGCCAGAAGCGTGGTGAACACCAAGGCGGTCAGGGCCAGGGCGGCGGTGCTCGCGCCCCAGAAAGGCAGGGGTGAGCCCCACCATGGCTGCGACCGTGACCACGGTCCGTACGCCAGCGCGTAGCCACCCCCCAGGCCCACCCCCCACAGCAGCAGACCGTAGGCCAGGAAAGGGATGAAGGTCATGCGGTAGCTGCGCAGCACGAAGATGCAAAGCGTCTGCACGGCGTCCGCCACGTGGTAGGCGCACACCCATGACAGCAACTGGCTGGCAAGCCGCGCGACTTCATGGCTTGTCGTGTACAGGTTCGCCAGTGGCCCTTTGGTGATCCACAACAGGGCGGCGAGGGCGCAGCCCAGCGCGGCCGCGGTCAGCAGGCCTCGCAGGGCGATCTGCGCCGCGTGGAGTTCGTCACCGCCGCCACGGCTGAAGCTCACGTGGGCGCTCACGGCGATGGCGAGCGACAGCGGCACCATGTAGAGCACGGCGGCCAGGTTGGCTGCGATCTGGTGCGCGGCTGCAGGCAACGCGCCCTGGCGCGCTATGAAAAGGGCCATCAGCGTGAATGAAGTGACTTCCACCAGGATGGAGAGGGCCGCGGGGACGCCCAGTCGTAAAAAGCTTTTGTGTTCGGTCCAGTCGGGGCGTTCCAGCGGTTGCCACAGCAGGAGGGGGCGAAACACCGCCTGCTGGCGCAGCATCAGGATGGCCACGCCGAGCAGGGCGTAGTTGACGACCAGCGTGGCCCACGCGCAGCCCGGCGCGCCCTGGGGGGCAAGGCCGGCGCCGCCAAAGGTGAACCACAGCGACAGCGGCGCCTTGATGAGCAGCGAGCTCATCTGCAGCCAGGTGACGAATTGCGGCCTGTCGAGTGCCTGGCTGAGCGTGCTGTAGATGCGGAACAGCAGCGCCGGAGGCAGGCCGAACGCAAGAATGGCGAGGTAGCGGCTGACCTCGCCGCGCAGGTTCTGCGGGACGTCGGTGGCGCACAGGATGGCGTCGGGCGTGAGCAGGATGGCCATGCCCAGCGCGCTTGCCATCAGCCAGAGATAGAGTGACTGGCGCACGCTTGCGCCGATGGCCGCGGGGCGGTGGGCGCCGTGGTGTTCCGCCCACAGGGGCAGCAGCGCTTGGAAGACGCCCATCACCGCCACGTAGACGCTCACGAACACGGCGGAGCCGATGGAGAGTGCCGCGAGCGAGGTTTCGGAATAGCGGCCGGTGACGATGGTGTCCGTCACGCCAAAAGCCATGACCGCCAGTTGCCCCACGAGCACCGTGGCCGCGTGGCGGGCGATGCTGCGGCGTCCACGCATGGTTCAGCGGGTTCGGCGGCGCAGCACCGCGAGCTGGTCGCGCCGGTCGGTGGGACGTGTGATCATGGCCATCTGCTCCCAGGCGTCGGATGAGAGCGCCTCGAGCGCATTGGCGCCAGCATCCGGATCGGCAATGGCCCAGCGGCAGTGCGTCCCCTTGTTCGGCAGGCGCATGTCCAGACCCCCTTGATAGGTCAGGGCGGCCATCAGAGGTTGATCCAGGCCGAAGCCGACGACACAGTCGCCGTCGTGCAGCGGCTGGCCGTCGTGCGGCTCTTGCAGGGCCTGGCGCAGCAACGCCACCTGCGGCGCGTAGCTGCGCCCGTAGTCGAGCAGCGGCAGCCACAGGGTCATCAGGAGCACCCACCCGAGTGCCGCGCCTCCCGCGGGCAGCACCAGGCTTTTCCAGATCGCCGGGCGCTGGCGTGCGGTGCGCCAGCGCACCAGCGCGCACCACGCCAGCGTGGCCAGCATCGCAACGGCGAAAGGCAGGGGGGCGAAGTGGCTTTCAAACCCGGGTGCGAGTCGGGCCACGTTGGCTGCCGGCTGGGCTGGAACGCCGGTCTGGACGGCCAGCCAGATGACCCAGATCACAATGGCTGACAGACTGAAGAAGAGCAGCGTGAACCAGTCGATGACCGCGGCAAAGCCGCGTGTGAGCGTGGGCAGTGCGAACGCGGCCAGCGCCGCGAAGGCGGGCAGGCCCTGGAACAGGGCCCGATCCGCTGGCTGGGTGCCAAAGGTGGCGGCCAGCGCGACCAGCGCGAACCACAGTGGCAGCGCGATGTGGCTGGCGCCGCCCGCGAGCTGGTGACGCCAGCGCCACAGCGTCCACAAGGCCAGCAGCCAGGTGGGCCAGATGAACCAGACGAGCAGGCGCAGCAGGCTGCCCCATTCGCGGGCGTCGCCCGGCAGGGTGATGCGCCAGCGCCACAGGCCCAGCCACTCGACCAGCAGGGCCGTGATGAAAGTCAGGGTTACCAGCATCACCGCGGCCTGCCGGGCGGGCGCGGGTGATGGCGCGGCCCGTGCATGGCCCGCGGCGAGCGCGGCGCTGCCGAGCCCGAGCAGCATGGCCATGCCGGGCGCGCCGCTCAGTGCCAGGCACAGCAGGCCGGTTCCCGCCGCGAGCACGGGCCGGCTGGTCATGCGGACGGGGAGCGCGGCCCCGGCGTAGAGCAGCAGCGCCGTTCCGGCCAGTTGCGTGAGATGGCTGGTGGTTTCGTGTGAAAACTGGGCCAGCCCCAGCGTGGCGATCAGCGCCAGCAGGGCGCCGTCGGCGATGGCGCGGGCGTAGTCGCGTGGCTGCGCCTCGCCGCCGAAGGCGAAGGCCACGGGCTGGGCCTGCGGGCTCAATGCAAGGTGATAGACGGCACGCCAGGTGCTGATGAGGATCAGCACCAGCAGGAGCATGAAAGGCAGCCGGGTAGCCAGTTCCACGGGCAGCCAGCCGTTGCTCAGGCGTATCGAGCCGGCGCCGAGCCACAGGGGCAAGAGGCCATTGGTGTCCGGTGGCTGGCCCGCCAGCATGGGGGTCAGCCAATGGGTCTGGCCGATCGCGATTTCGCGCATGAAGGCGAAGGCCTGCATGTCGTCGCCGCGCCATGGGTCTCGGCCGATGAAGCCCGGCACGGCGTAGGCCAGGCACAGCAGCCACAGTGCCCAGCGCGGCAGGGGCCGCACGGCCGCTTGGGCAACGATGGCTGGGCTGGGGCGTGTCATGCCGGGAAATCCAACAATGAAAAAGGCAGCGCGGCGTGCCGGGCTGCCTGGGTGCGTCGGGGCAAGGAGCCCACGGAACGCGCTTTGCGGGTGTCGGAGCTTACTTGGCGGCGCCGCGGGCAAAGCGGTTGCGGAATTTTTCGACGCGCCCACCCATGTTGTCCACGGACTTTTGCGTCCCGGTGTAGAAGGGGTGCGATTCGCTCGACGTGTCGAGCTTGTACAGCGGGTATTCCTTGCCCTCGAAGGTGTCGGTTTCCTTCGTGTTCACGCACGAACGGGTGACGAACTTGAACCCGTTGGAGAGGTCCAGGAACAGCACTTCGCGGTAATCGGTGGGGTGAATGCCTTCACGCATGATGAAATCCTGTTGGAGTGGTAAGCCGGGAGCCGCGCCAGCACATCTGGCGTACTTTCCGTGAAACCGCGCATTATATAGAAACGATCGAAATCGGCCGAATCAGCCGCCCCGGCGCATGGCTTCGAAGAAATCGACGTTGCTCTTGGTCTCGCGCATTTTCTTGATCATGAGCTCCATCGATTCGATCTCGTCCATGTTGTACATGAACTGGCGCAGGATGCGGGTCTTCTGCAGGATCTCGGGCGCCAGCAGCAGCTCTTCGCGGCGCGTGCCGCTCTTGTTGAGTTCGATCGCGGGAAACACGCGCTTCTCGTACAGGCGCCGGTTCAGGTGCAGTTCGCTGTTGCCCGTGCCCTTGAACTCCTCGAAGATCACCTCGTCCATGCGGCTGCCGGTATCGACGAGCGCGGTGGCAATGATGGTGAGCGAGCCGCCTTCCTCGATGTTGCGCGCCGCGCCGAAGAATCGCTTGGGGCGCTGCAGCGCGTTGGAGTCGACGCCACCGGTGAGCACCTTGCCGCTGGAGGGCACGACGTTGTTGTAGGCGCGCGCCAGGCGGGTAAGGGAGTCGAGCAGGATGACCACGTCCTTGCCGAGCTCGACCAGGCGCTTGGCACGCTCGATCACCATCTCGGCGACGTGCACGTGGCGCGTGGCCGGTTCGTCGAAGGTCGAGGCGATGATCTCGCCGCGCACCGAGCGCTGCATCTCGGTCACTTCCTCGGGGCGCTCATCGACGAGCAGCACCATCAGCGTCACGTCGGGGTAGTTCGCGGTGATGGCGTGGGCGATGCTTTGCATCATCACCGTCTTGCCGCTCTTGGGTGGGGCGACGATGAGCGCGCGCTGCCCGCGGCCGATGGGGGCGATGATGTCGATGATGCGGCCGGTGATGTTTTCCTCGCCCTTGATGTCGCGCTCCAGCTTCATCTGCTCCTTGGGAAACAGCGGCGTGAGGTTCTCGAACATCACCTTGTGCTTGTTCTTCTCGGGCAGGTCGCCGTTGACCTTGTCGAGCTTGGTCAGGGCAAAGTAGCGCTCGCCGTCCTTGGGGATGCGCACCTCGCCTTCGATCATGTCGCCGGTGTGCAGGTTGAAGCGGCGCACCTGGCTGGGGCTGATGTAGATGTCGTCGGTGCTGGCGGTGTAGCTGGTGTCGGGGCTGCGCAGGAAGCCGAAGCCGTCGGGCAGGATTTCGAGCACGCCGTCGGCGAAGACCTGCTCGCCGGTTTTCGCGCGCTTCTTGATGATGGCGAACATCAGCTCCTGCTTGCGCATGCGGCCGCCGTTTTCGATATCCAGGGCTTCGGCCTGCTTGAGCACTTCGGAGACGTGCAGGGCCTTCAATTCGTTCAGGTGCATGTAAGGACTCCGGTCAGGGAGTGGCAATGTCTGGCTAAGGAGGGAGGGTGGCTGTCTGCCGTGCGAGCTTCCTTTGGTCGGGTCGCTCTGGCAAGCCTGTGATCTGCAAACCAGCCGCGCAGGGGATGCAGCGCAGTGGTGATCGGGGGGATTATGACAGGAAAAGTGCGCTGGCCGGGCAATTGAATGAATGGCCATGATGCGGCGACGTGCGAACGCCGCCGCGCGGAGGGTGCGGGTCAGCCCAGGTTCTGGTCGATGAAGGCCGTCAGCTGCGCCTTGCTCATCGCGCCGACCTTGGTCGCGGCCAACTCGCCGTTCTTGAAGATCATCAGCGTGGGAATGCCGCGGATGCCGAACTTCGCGGGTACTTCGCGGTTATCGTCCACGTTGACCTTGGCGATCTGCAGCCTGCCCTGGTAGTCGCCCGCGACTTCATCGAGCACGGGGGCGATCATCTTGCAGGGGCCGCACCATTCGGCCCAATAGTCCACCAGCACGGGGGAGGAAGACTTGAGGACGTCCGCTTCGAAGCTCGCGTCGGAAACGTGTTTGATCAATTCGCTGGCCATGGCATGTCCTGTATGGCGGTAGACAAGAGGTAAATTCCAATTGATTGTGACAGAAACACGTTTGCCTCGTGACGCCATGGTTGTTGGCGCCTCGCCCTGCGCCGGCTGGTTCGACGCGGTGTGCGAACACGCGGCGCGCCGCGGCGCGCATCTGGCGCGCACCGTGGTGCTGCTGCCCTACGCCAACCTGCTGGCCACGGCGCGCGATGCGTGGCTGGCGCGTTGCGCGGACGGCGCCGCCGCCGCCTTCATGCCGCGCCTGCAGACCACGCGCAACTGGGCTGCGGATCTGGGCGTGTTCGCGCCGCAGTCGCAGGACTTGTGCTTCGACCATGCGCACGATCTCCTGACCGCGCAGCTCCTGCTGGAGCAGGCCGGGCTGGGCGCCGAGGCCCAGCCCCTGGCCGGGCGCCTGCTGGAGCTCACGCGCCAGCTCGCGCCCCTGGCGGCTTCACAGCCGCCGGGCGGGCGAGAAGGCTGGCTGGCGCAGGCGCATGCAGTGCAGCCTGCGGTGCCGGACGGCCCGTTCGCGCTCGAGAGCCTGCTGGCCCGGGTGGCGGCGGTGTGGGCGGCCAGTTCGGCCTACGCCACGGATGTGCTCTTTGACGAGGCGCTGGGCAGGCAGTTCGATCTGCTCGTGATCGTGCCCGGGCTGCAGCGCGAGCCCCTGGTGCAGGCGCTGGCCGCACACTGGGCCGACAAGGTCGTGACGCTGGCGCATGGGACGCCGGCGCGCATCGGCGCCGTGGCGCTACACCAGGCGATGGATGCCGAGGACGAAGCCGAGCGCGCGGCCGCGTGCGTGCTGCGGCACCTGCAGGCGGGGCGCGCGCCCGTGGCCGTCGTGGCCGGCGACCGGCTGCTGGTGCGCCGCGTCAGTGCCTTGCTCGGGTGCGCCGGGGTGCGCGCCGATACCGGACTGCGCGACGAGACCGGCTGGAAGCTTTCGACCACGCATGCCGCGGCCAGCGTGGTGGCGCTGCTGCGCGCCTGCGCGCCCCGGGCGACGAGCGATGCGGTGCTGGACTTCATCAAGCTCGCGCCCGCGCTGGCGCAACACGATCACCGCGCGCTGGAGCAACGGCTGCGCCAGGAGGCGGTGCGCCACTGGCGCGACGCGCTGGCGTTCGTTTCGAACGATCCGCTGGTCGAGCAGGTGCAGGCGCTGCGCGAGCCGATGGCGGCGGGCCGCGCGCTGGCGCGCTGGCTGGCCGATCTGCGCGCGCTGCTGCAGCGCTGCGGGCTCTGGCCGGTGCTGGCGGCGGACGCCGCGGGCAGCGCCGTGATCGAGGCGCTGGGCCTCGCCGACGAGGCGCTGGCGCAGTGGCAGGCCTGGCCCGGCGCATCGCGGCGCATGTCCCTGGCGGACGTGCTCGGTTGGGTGAGCGAGGTGCTGGAGCACGCCAGCTACCAGCCGCCTCACGCGGGCGACGCGCAGGTGGTGGTGCTGCCCATGGCGCAGTTGCTCGGGCGCTCGTTCGCCGCGGTGGTGCTGCCGGGCGCCGATGAGCGGCATCTGCCCGCGGCCCCCGAGCCGCCAGGGCAGTGGACGGCGGCGCAGCGCCAGACGCTGGGGTTGCCCACGCGCGAAGATGCGCAGCGCGCGCAGGCGGAGGCCTGGGCGCTGGCGCTGTCCGCCCCCGAGCTGGACGTGCTCACCCGCCATGCCGACGACAGCGGCGAGCCGATGATGCCCTCGCCGCTGGTGCAGGCGCTGCGCCTGAGACCGGGTGTGCGCCTGCATGCGGGCCACGACGATCGCGTGCTGCGCGACATCGCGCCCGCGCCCACCCCGCGCCCCCAGCCCGTGGGTGCGCGCCTGCCGATGCAGCCGCTGTCGGCCAGCAGCTACGAGCAGTTGCGCGCCTGTCCCTACCGCTTCTTTGCGTTGCGCCAGCTCGGTCTGCGTGACGAGGGCGAGCTGGATGTGGACGTGGACAAGCGCGACTGGGGCATCTGGGTGCATGAGGTGCTGTGCGAGTTTCACCAACGTCTGAGCGAGGCACCGCAGGCCGATCGCCTGGTGTTGATGGACGCGGCGGTGCAGCAGGCCACCCGAACGCTGCACCTGGCGAACGAAGAGGGTGAATTCCTGCCCTTTGCCGTCGCCTGGCCGCGGCTGCGCGACGCCTACCTGCTCTGGCTGGAGCGCCACGAGGCGGGCGGCGCGGTGTTTGCGGCGGGCGAGAAGTCCTTCAAGACGCACCGTGGCACGCTGCAGCTGAGGGGGAAAATCGACCGCATCGACCATCTGCCGGGCGGCGGCGCGCTGCTGATCGACTACAAGACCGAGTCGCTGCAGAAGACCAAGAATCGCGTCAGGGCCGGCAGCGAAGAGACGCAACTGCCGTTTTATGCCCTGCTCTCGGGCGCGCAGGCGCCGCGCGCGGCCTACCTCAACCTGGCCGAGGGCGAAGAACCCGGTTTGCACGAGCTGCCCGAGCTGGCGCGGCTGGCCGAGCTGCTCGAGACCGGCATGGCCCGCGACATGGCGCGCATCGCGGCGGGCGAGCCCCTGCCTGCGCTGGGCGAGGGCAGCGTCTGTGACTGGTGTGAGGTGCGCGGACTGTGCCGCAAGGATTTCTGGCATGAGTGAATTGGCTGCCTATCAGCTCGATGGCGTGCCCTGCACGCGCGAGGCGTTCTATGCCGTGGCCTGCGACCCGCGCCGCAGCGTGGTGGTGGAAGCCTGCGCTGGCGCGGGCAAGACCTGGGTGCTGGTCTCGCGCATGCTGCGGGCGCTGCTCGATGGCTGCGCGCCGCACGAAATCCTGGCGATCACCTTCACGAAGAAGGCCGCGGGCGAAATGCGCGAACGCCTGCGCCAGTGGCTGCAGGACTTTGCCCGGCCCCGCCCCGCGGACCCGGAAACAGGCCAGTTGGCCGAGACCGAAGCCGCGTGGCACGAGCGTCTGCGGGTCGAGTTGGTTTCAAGAGGGATGGCGCCAGAATTGGCTCTGGAAAAGCGCGAGCAGCTGCAAAATTTGTATGAAACACTGCTTGCTCACGGTCGCCCGGTGCAGATCCGCACTTTCCATGGCTGGTTTGCCGCGCTTTTGCAGACGGCGCCGCTGTCGGTGCTCGCCGACCTGGGCCTGCCCGCCGGCTACGAGCTGCTGGAAGACGAGGCGCAGGCCGTGGCCGAGGTCTGGCGCCCCTTTCTGCGCGAAGTGGCCGGGCACGAGGCGCTGCGCGAGGACTACGCCGCGCTGGTGACCATGCTGGGCCGCACGCAGGCGCACGAGGCGCTGCGGATCGCGCTGACGCGACGCACCGAGTTCGTGCTGGCCGACGAAGCCGCGCCGGTGCAGGATGCGGTGCCCGATTTCGATGCGGTGTTCCCGCGCATGGCGGGCGTGGAGCAGCCGAGCGACTGGCTGCTGGTGCGCGCCGCGGGCCAGGCGTTGCTTCATGAAGCCGCCCAGGCGCTCCTTCCCGCCGCCAGAACCTTTGCCGAGTGCGGCAAAAAGTTGCTCGCCGCCGTGGAGAGCGGCGACTTCGACGCGGTGCAGGAGGCGCTGCTCACGCAAAAAGGCGAGCCGCGCGCCTTCGGCAAGAACCTGCCAGGCATCGATCTGGTGCGCGCGGCGCAGCAGGAGGTGCTGGCCGTACTCGCGGCCCGGGAGCAGCAGCAGGCGCGCCTGCACCAGCAGCGCATGACCCGCCTCACGCGCGTGCTGATCGAGTGCTTCGCCGTGCTCAAGCGCGAGCGCGGCTGGGTGGACATGAACGACGTCGAGCGCGCGGCCATGCGCCTGCTGGCCGATCACGAGCTGTCCGCCTGGGTGCAGGAGCGGCTCGATGCGCGCACGCGCCACCTGCTCATCGACGAGTTTCAGGACACCAACCCGCTGCAGTGGCAGGCGTTGCACGCCTGGCTCTCGGGCTACGCGGGCGCGGGCGGCGGGCAGGTGGCGCCCAGCGTCTTCATCGTCGGCGACCCAAAGCAGAGCATCTACCGCTTTCGCCGCGCCGACCCCAAGGTGTTCGCCGCCGCGCGCGACTTCGTCGTGCAGGCTCTCGGCGGTGCCTGCCTGGCCACCGACCATACGCGGCGCAACGCGCCCGGCGTGCTGGACGTCGTCAACACCGTGATGCAGCAGGCGCAGCAAGGGGACGAATTCAGCGGCTTTCGCGTGCACACCACCGAATCCACGGACGACGGCGGCGCACAGGCGCTGCCCTTGACCCCGCGCCCGCCCCGGCCGGCCCGGACGGCTTGCGGTGAGGCACCGGAGCTCGCGTGGCGCGACAGCCTCACCATGCCGCGCCTGGAGGTCGAGGAAACCCTGCGCACGCTCGAATGCCGCCAGGCCGCGCGCTGGGTGGCCGCGCGCATCGCCGCAGGCGTCGCGCCCGAGGAGATCATGGTGCTGGCGCGCAAGCGCGAGCCGCTCACCGTGCTGCAGGCCGAGCTGCGCGCGCTCGGCGTTGCTTGCGAGCAGCCGGACAAAAGCCTGCTGACCGAGCAGCCCGCGGTGCTCGACGTGCTGGCGCTCGTCGATGCCCTGGTCTCGCCGGGGCACGACCTGATGCTGGCGCGCGCGCTCAAGTCACCGCTCTTTGGCTGCGACGATGAAGACCTCGCGCGCATCGCGCTGGCCGTGCGCGCCGCCGGCGAGCCGCGCCCGGCGTGGCTGGATGTGCTCCCAACAACAGAGCTGCAGACGCAGGATGGACAAGCGCTGGCGGCCGATTTGGCTCAATACCGTGCCTGGCTGCTGAGCCTGCCACCGCACGACGCGCTGCAGGCCATCTATCACCGGGGCGACGTGCTCGCGCGCTTTGCCGCCGCCGCACCGCCACCCGAGCGTGCGCACGTGCTGCGCCAGCTGCGCGCGCTGCTCTCGGTCGCGCTGGACGTGCAGGGCGGGCGCTTTCTCACCGCCTACCAGTGGCTGCACGCCGTGCGCCGCCTGCCCTTGCCGCTACCGCGCCACGCCACACCCGAGGCCGTGCGCCTGCTCACCGTGCATGGCGCCAAGGGGCTGGAGGCTGCCGAGGTGCTGCTGCTCGACAGCGCCAGCGGCCTGAAGGCCCGTGCCACGCCCGAGGTGCTGATCGACTGGCCGGGCGATGTGCACGCGCCCCGCCGGCTGGTCTTTCTGGCCAAGGGCAGCGCACCGCCCGCGAGCGTTCAGGCGCTGGCGCAGGAGGAAGCCGCCGCCCAGGCGCGTGAAGAACTCAACGCCCTGTACGTCGCCATGACCCGCGCGCGCGCGCGACTCGTGCTCTCGGGCGTGGAGCCCTACCAGACGAGCAGCGGAACGTGGTGGCAGCGCATTGAGCCGCTGGCGCAGGTGCTCGAAGCCCCCGAGGCTGGGGTCGCGGCGCGGCTGGGGCTGCAGACCTTCACGATCCCGACCTTGCCTGCTGTCTCCTCTGGAGCGGGCAGGGGCGAGGTAAGTTATAAGGAAAATCAGGCCCTGACGCCCGATGGACAAGCGCAATCAGCTATTCAAACAGAAGCAATTCCCGACAGTGACGCCTCGCGCATCGGCCAAGCCATGCACTGGCTGCTGGAGCATGCGGGTGAGCTTGCAGGGGGCTGGCGCAGCGAGCGCGTGGCGCATGCGCGGCAACGCTACGCCTTGAGCGCCGAGCAGAGCGCGCAGGCCGAGACCATGGCCCGCTGCATACTCGCCGGCGAAGCCGCCTGGGCCTGGTCCGAGGTCGAGGTGCTCGAAGCCTTCAACGAGGTGGAGCTGATCCACCGGGGCGAGCGCCTGCGCATCGACCGTCTGGTGCGCCGTCGCGCCAGCGCCGCCGAGCCTGAAGCCTGGTGGGTGCTGGACTACAAAAGTGCCGCGCACCCCGAGCGCGACGATGTTCTGCGTGCGCAGCTGCAACGCTACCGCGAAGCCGTACAGAGCCTTTACCCGGGGTATGCGGTGCGGATGGCGTTCTTGAGCGGGGAGGGCAAGATGCATTCGGATGCGGGGAGCTGACCAGGCTGCCCGGCAAACCATGCTCACGCGTCGCGCAGCACGCTGAACTCCTGGTAGAGCCGCACCGACAGTGGTTTTTGAAGCCGCCAGTAAACCGTCATGGGTTTGCTGCCTTCGGCGTGTTCGAACAGAACGGGGCCGCAGGCATGGTAGGGTGTTCCCTTGCTGGAGCGCACAAAGAGCTGAAAGCGCCAGCCGTTGCCTGGGCTGTTCAGGTAGCGCTGGCCCACGGGGGTTTCGGGACCGGCAGTGTTTTGTGATTGCCAGTGGAATCGCTCGGGGTTGATGGCGTAGTCGCGGTAGGCGATGCGTTCGTGGTAACCGTCGCGCTTGTCCAAGGTGACAAACAGCAGTTCCATCTGGCGCTCGCGCAGGACCAGCACCCCTTCCCGGAAGGAAGTTTTTCGCTCCGCCGTGAACCATCCGACGGCGGCAAGAATTTCGCGAATGCCGTAGCTGCCGTGCAGGGTGAGTGGTGCGTCTTCCAGCTCGGGGATGGGCAATGTCGGCTTCAAGGGCCGTGACGCCAGTGCTCGCGTCAGCTCACCCAACTCGTCGCATAACTCGGGGTATTGCGCCAGACGGGACAGGAATTCCTGCCCGCTGCAGGCTTGCGTGCCTGCGGCTTCAATCTGATAGGTCAGCATCTGGAGCAGGCGCTGCTCGCGTGCGTTGTGCACGCGGTAATTGGCTCGTACCTCGCTCACCTGCATCAGCTGATCAATACGCTCGGGTTCGTCATAGTGCAACAGGTCTACAAAGCGCCGCCCGAGCTTGTCCTGGGCCGCACTGGCTTCACCTGGCAGCAGGCCGGCATCGCGCTTGAGCTGGGTCCAGCCACTGCGAGCGTTGCCGCTGCGGTAGATGTCGTCCAATTCCACCGCCTGTTCGCGCAGAAATTGCACCAGCGTGACGGCATTGCGTCCGCGCAGCGCAGCGTAGCTCTGCAGCTCGGTGCGCAGGCGTCGCCAGTTCAGTTGTGTGAGCTGGCGCAGACTCGCCAGCACCTGCTCGCGGGTTTGACGTTGCAGCTGGATGTGGCAGCCGGGCGGCAGTTGGCCAAAGCCGTGCTCGACCGCGTCGGCGAGCTGACCGCGCGGCAGGCCGGTGAGGGTGGTGAGCAAGCGATCGAAACGAAACTCGCGCCGCTGCTGGCCGACGAAATCCAGGATCAAGCAGCTTTCCTTCTGTGGGGCCAGGCGCAGCCCGCGTCCGATCTGCTGCTGGAACAGCACCGGGCTTTGGGTCGGACGAAGCAGCAGCAAGGTATCGACCGATGGCAGATCCACACCTTCGTTGAACAGGTCGCAGGTGACGATGGCGGCGATCTCGCCGAGCGCCAGTCTTTGAGGGGCGCTGCGCCGTATTTCCGTGGGCGTGCTGCCAACGACGCAGACAGCAGCGATGCCAGCGTCGTTCAGCTTGCCGGTCATGAATTCGGCATGCGCCACCGAGACGCAAAACAGCAGTGCTTTCCCGCGCCTTGGGTCGTCGGCCAGACGTTGCCATTCCTGCATCACCAGCCGGGCGCGTATGTCGTTGCCCGTGATCAACTTGTCCAGTGCCGCCAGTTCGCCTGGCTGATCCCATGGCACCTCGGAAAAATCAGTGTCGTCATCGCAAGCGTAGTACTCGAACGGGCACAACAGCTGCATATCCAGCGCGTGCCATAAACGCAGTTCCACGGCAGGCGAACCATCGGGGCGGCTGTCGAAGTAGCCGAGGATGGGTTTGCCGTCGCTGCGCTCCGGCGTGGCCGTCAGACCCAGCAGCAATTGGGGCTGCACGGCGGTGACGAAGGCGTCGAAACGGTCGGCGGCCAGGCGGTGGCATTCATCCACCACCACCGTGTGCCAGTAGCGGGCGCCGTACTGCCCCACCAATTGCCGACTGGTCATGCTGTCGATGGTGGCAAACAGGTGGTCGTGGCCTTCGGGGTCATGGCCATCGGCCAGCAGCTCGCCAAAGCTGTGGTCGCGCAATACCTCGCGGAAGGTGCGCAGCGCCTGACGCAGGATTTCCTGTCGATGAGCGACAAACAACAGGCGCGGGCGGCCACCCTGTTGCTCGCAGCTGCGCCGGTAGTCGAACGCGGCGACCACGGTCTTGCCCGTGCCAGTGGCGGCCACCACAAGATTGCGCCAACGACCGTGCTCGCGTTCGATCTGCAACTGTTCCAGCATGTCCTGCTGATAGCGCTTGGGTTGCAGATCGAAGTAGGTGGGACGGGCGAGGATGTCGTTGCCCGCTTCGCGCTGAAGTGCTTCCCCCAGAGCCCGGCGATGTTTCGGGTTGGCAGGGTCGTAGGGTTGGAATTCGTTGTCGTCCCACAAGGTTTCGAAGTGCGCCTTGGCATGCTCGAACAAATCTCGCTGGCCACGTTCGGTGAATTTCACCGTCCATTCCAGCCCGCCCATGAGTGCCGCACCCGACAGATTGGCGCTGCCCACATAGGCTGAACCGAAGCCGCTTTGGCGCTGAAACAGCCAGGCCTTGGCATGCAGGCGGGTGCGACGGCCGTCCAGCGAGATGCGAATCTCGCAGCCAGGCAAGGCGGCCAGAGCATCCAGCGCACGGATTTCAGTCGCTCCTGTGTAGGTCGTGGTGATGATGCGCAGCCGTGTGCGTGGCTGGCCGTTGGCGTCAATGGCGGTGGCTGCATGCAAGACGTCGAGCAGTTTGCGCACACCGGAGTGGGTGATGAAGCTGACCAGAATATCCACTCGGTTGCAGGCGGAGAGTTCGCGGCGCAGCTCGTACAGCAGCGAAGGCGAACCTTTGCCAGCGGTAAAGAGCCAAGGTAGTGTCAGGCCAGTCTGCGGCCACTCCGGAGTGGTTGCACTGTGGTGGATCGCCCGCAGTATCTGCAGAGGCTCCACCAGTGGATCCATCTCGGGTGCAGAGTTGGCTAGCTGTTTGCGCACGTGCACCAGCAGCACGTTGACAAGTGCCAACTGCTGACGCTGGCGCTCCGTCGCGTCGCCCTCGATGCCGTCCAGAGCCTGGCTGAGTTGTTGCGCTATGGCGTCAGCCAATCGTTGACCAGCTTCTTCAGCGGGCAACAGTGCCACTTTGCGATGTGGCTCGGCCGTGCATTGCAGCAGCGATTGCGTCAGCAGCAGGTCGTAGAGCCCGTCGGGCAGGGTCATGCGGAATCAATGAGGCGTGAGACACGGCATTTTGCGTCAGGCATCGCCCGATGGGCGGAAAGGTATTTTTGGGCCTGGGCGTTGCGCGCGATGTAAACCGGTTGTGCATGCACAATCGACCATCATGAAGGCATACGCAGCATCCGCTCTCACATTTTCGACATGGGTGTTGCCATTGTTTTTCGAGGCCGGTTGCGTGTCGCGTCCACCGCTGGAGAGTCGGTCTCCAGGTCTATGGGGAGCACAGGCATGACGGCGTGTGAGCTTGCCGTGATCGGCGGCGGCCCCGCCGGCCTCATGGCCGCCGAAGTGGCCGCGCAGGCGGGCGTCGCCGTGCGCGTTTTCGACGCCATGCCCTCGCTCGGGCGCAAGTTCCTGCTTGCAGGACGCGGCGGGCTGAACCTCACGCACTCCGAGCCCGAGCCGCGCTTTCTCGCCCGCTTTGGCGCCCGTGAGCCGCAACTCGCGCCCCTGCTGCGCACGTTCGGCGCGCGCGAGTTGCGCGTCTGGGCCGATGAACTGGGCGCGCGCACCTTCGTCGGCAGCTCGGGCCGCGTGTTTCCGGCCGACATGAAAGCCGCGCCCCTGCTGCGCGCCTGGCTGCAGCGCCTGCATGCCCAGGGGGTGCGCTGGCATGTGCGCCATCGCTTCACCGGCTGGGCGAGCGATGGCGCGCTGCTGATGGCCACGCCCCAGGGCGAGGTGCGCGTCACGGCGCGTGCCGTGGTGCTGGCTCTGGGCGGCGCGAGCTGGCCGCGCCTGGGCTCGGACGCGGCCTGGGTGCCCGTGCTGGCGTCACGCGATGTGGCCGTGGCGCCGCTCAAGACCGCCAACTGCGGCTTTGACGTACGCGGGCCGGACGGCTCACCCGGCTGGTCGCCGTTTTTTGCCCAGCGCCATGCCGGCCAGCCGCTCAAGACCGTGGCGCTGCGCTGCAAAGGCTTCGACCGGCGCGGTGAATTCGTCGTCACGGCCGGCGGCGTGGAAGGCAGCCTGATCTACGCCGCCTCGGCCCTGCTGCGTGACGCCATCGAGGCGCAAGGCGAGGTGACGGTGCACCTGGACCTGCTGCCCGATCGCTCACCCGAGCAGGTGCGCGCGGCCGTCCTGCATCCGCGTGGCGCGCGTAGCGTCTCCAGCCACCTCAAGAGTCGCCTGGGGCTGCAGGGCATCAAGATGGCGTTGCTGCATGAACAGCTCGGCAAGGAGGGCGTGCACGACGTGGCGCGGCTGGCCACCACCATCAAGGCCTTGCCCTTGACCCTGGTGGCGGCGCGGCCGCTGGCCGAGGCCATCAGCACCGCGGGCGGCGTGCGCTTCGAAGACCTGGACGCCAGCCTGATGCTGCGCCGCCTGCCGGGCGTCTTCTGCGCGGGCGAGATGCTCGATTGGGAGGCGCCCACCGGCGGCTATCTGCTCACCGCCTGCATGACCACGGGCCGCGCGGCCGGGCAGGGCGCGGTGCGCTGGATCGGGGCGGGCCGAACGGCTTGAACCGCCTTGGCGCGCCTGCGCGGCGGCGCGGAAACAACTGCAGACATCCTTATAGAATGGCCGCGTACCGCGCCACCACGGGCGCTGGAGGACCTCACATGGCAAAGTCCCAGTCTGAAATCGATGAGCGCGCCAACCTGGCCGGTTCGAACAAGTTCGAAATGCTGATGTTTCGCCTGGGCAAGGACAAGGCGCTGGGCCAGTCCGAACTGTTTGGCATCAACGTCTTCAAGATTCGCGAAATCATGGCCATGCCGCAGATCACGCCGGTGGTGGGGGCGGACAAACTCTCGCTGGGCGTGGTGAACCTGCGCGGGCAGGTGATCCCCGTGTTCGATCTGCCGGCCATGGTGGGCTGCACGCCCGAGACGGGGCTCAATATCCTGCTGGTGACCGAGTACGGCCGCAGCATCCAGGCCTTCGCAGTCGAGTCGGTGGAAGACATCGCGCGCCTGGACTGGAAGCAGGTGATTCCCGCGGAAGCGAGCGGCAATTCCAAGTCGCTGGTGACGAGCTTCGCGCGTCTCGAAGACGATGGCAGCGGCGAGCAGCGTCTGGCGCAGGTGCTGGACGTGGAGGCCATCGTGCAGATGATCACCCCCGAACGGGACCGCCACGCCGTGGACGGCAGGAAGCTGGGCGCCAAGGTGCGCATGAAGGGCGAGTCCATCGTGCTCGCCGCCGATGACTCCTTCGTCGCGCGTTCGCTGCTGGAGCAGGAGCTCAAGGGGCTGGCGGCGCCCTACGAGATCGTCAAGTCCGGCAAGGAGGCGTGGGAGCGGCTCAACGTGCTGGCCGAACAGGCCAAGGCCGAAGGCAAGTCCATCCTCGACAAGGTCGGGCTCGTGCTGACCGACCTGGAAATGCCCGAGATGGATGGCTTCACGCTCACGCGCAACATCAAGCAGGACACGCGCTTTGCCGGTTTGCCGGTGCTGATCCATTCCTCGCTCACGGGCACGACCAACGAGGGGCTGGTCCAGAAGGTCGGCGCCAATGGCTATGTCGCCAAGTTCGAGGCGGCGGAACTCGCCAATGCCATCCGCACGGCCTTGGCGGACAGCGCGGCCGCCACGGTGGCGGCCTGAGCGCGGACCAGACTCACACCTGATCGGCCGACAAGCCCGCGGTCTGGCTGAAGCCCGCGTCCACGTAGGTGATCTCGGCCGTCATGCCGCTGGCCAGGTTGCTCAGCAGGAAGGCGGCGACGTTGCCCACGTCCTCGATCGTCACGTTGCGCCTGAGCGGCGCGGCGTCGGCCACGCGCGAGAGCAGCTTGCCGAAATCCTTGATGCCGCTGGCCGCGAGCGTCTTGATCGGCCCGGCCGAAATGCCGTTGACGCGGATCGCCCGGCCATCCTCGGTGCGGCCCATGGCTTCCGCCAGGTAGCGCACGCTTGCTTCGAGCGAGGCCTTGGCCAGACCCATGGTGTTGTAGTTGGGAATGCTGCGCAGCGCGCCCAGGTAGGTGAGCGTGAGCAGCGCCGACTGGTCGTTCAGGTAGGGCAGCGCCGCCTTGGCCAGCGCCGCGAAACTGTAGGCGCTGATGTCGTGCGCGATACGGTAGTTCTCGCGCGAGAGGCCGTCGAAGAAATTGCCCGCGATCGCCTCGCGCGGTGCAAAGCCGATGCTGTGCACGAAGCCGTCGAACGTGCCCCAGGCCGCGTGCAGATCGGCAAAAAGCTTTTCGATCTGTGCATCGTCGCCCACGTCGCAGTCAAATGTCAGTGTGGAGCCGAACTCGGCCGCGAACTCGGTGATGCGCTCCTTGAAGCGCTCGCCCACGTAGCTGAAGGCCAGCTGCGCGCCCTGCTGGTGGCAGGCGCGCGCGATGCCGTAGGCGATGGAGCGGTTGGACAGCACGCCCGTGATGAGCAGCTTCTTGCCTGAGAGAAAACCCATTGTTGTTCTCCTGATGGTGCGGTGGTTCAGTGCAGAATTGTCGCATGCGAGGTTTGCGACTCTTCCTGTTTGGCGCCTGTCTGGCGGCGGCGCTGCCCGTGCGCGCCGACTATGCCTACGCGCTCTGGGGCGACGTGAAGGAGCCGGCCGATTTCACGCACTTTCCCTATGTGAATCCGGACGCGCCCAAGGGGGGCGAATTGCGCCTGGTGAGCAATTCGCGCGCCTCCACCTTCGACAAATACAACCCTTTCACCATCCGCGGCAGCGCCCCGGCCTACCTGTCGCAGCTGATGTTCGACACGCTGCTCACCGGCTCGCTGGACGAGACCGCCACCGGCTACGGGCTGCTGGCCGAGGACGTGAGCGTGGCGGCCGATGGCCTTTCCGCCACCTTCCGCCTGCGGCCCGAGGCACGCTTTCACGATGGCTCGCCCGTCACGGCGCAGGACGTGAAGTACAGCTACGACACGCTGGTGGGCCCCTACGTCTCGCCAGGCTACAAGACCATGCTCTACGAGGTGGCCGGCTGCGACGTGATCGACGAACGCACCGTGCGTTTTCGCTTCAAGGCGCCCAATCGCGAGCTGCCGCTCACCGTTGGCGGTCTGCCCGTGTTCAGCCGTGCCTGGGGCGCGGGCAAGACCTTCGACCAGGTGGTGATGGACACGCCCATCGGCAGCGGGCCGTACAGGATAGGCCCGGTGAATTTCGGCAAGGACATCACCTACGTGCGCGACCCGAACTACTGGGCGCGCGACTTGCCGGTGAGGAAGGGCACGGCCAACTTCGACCGCATCTTGGTCAAGATCTACAAGGACAACACCGCGCGCCTGGAGGCACTGAAGGCGGGCGAGTTCGACCTAATGCGGTTTTTCAGCGCCGGCGACTGGGCGCGGCGCGTGAACGGCAAGCGCTTCGCGACCGGGGAGTTGGTGAAGACCGAGTTCAGGAACAAGCTGCCCGCGGGCTTTCAAAGCTACGTGCTCAACACCCGCCGCCCGCTGCTCAAGGACCTGCGCGTGCGCCGCGCGCTCGGCCTGGCGTTCGATTATGAATGGATGAACAGCCACCTGTTCTACGGGGCGTACCAGCGCGTGCAGGGCCTCTTCGGCAACACGCGCTGCGAGACGCAGGGCGAGCCCACGCCCGCCGAACTGGCGCTGCTGGATCCCTGGCGCGCGCAGCTGCCCGAGGCCACCTTCGGCCCCATGGTGCAGCCGCCCGTCACCCAGGATGCGATGGCGCTGCGCGAGCACCTACGCCTCGCCCAGCAACTGCTGAAGGAAGCGGGCTGGGAGGTGAGGGATGGCACGCTCAGGAACGCGCAGGGCGAGCCCTTCGTGCTCGAGTACATGGACAGCAGCGAAGGCGGCATGCGCACCATCTTCGCGTGGCAGCGCAACCTGGCCCGGCTGGGCATCACGCTCAACTACCGCGCGGTCGATTTCGCGCTGTACCAGCAGCGGCTGCAGAAGTTCGACTTCGACATCACCACCATCGCCTTCCAGGGTACGAACAACCCGGGGCAGGAATTTGCCGATCTGTTCGGCAGCCAGGCGGCCGACCAGGAAGATTCGGGCAACTTCGCCGGGGTGAAGAACCCGGCCGTCGATGCGGTCATTCGTGCGATGGTCTCGGCAAAAACGCTGGCTCGGATGCTGCCCGCCTGCCACGCGCTGGACCGCATCGTCGCGGCCGAGCACTACCTGATCCCCCAGTGGTATGCGAGCACGCACCGCATGGTGTACGACGCCTGGCGCCTGGCCAAACCCGAGGTGGTGCCGCCCTACTCGCCGGGCGAGATGTGGGTGGTGGACACCTGGTGGGCCCGCAAGCCGTAAGGCCCTTCAACCTGTTTTCGGAGATGTTTCCATGGCCGGTGCCAGCCTTCTGACCCTGCTCGACGACATTGCCACGCTGCTCGACGACATCGCCCTGATGACCAAGGTGGCGGCGAAGAAAAGCGCCGTCGTGGCCGATGACGTGACCACCATGACCAAGGTGGCCACGCAGAAAACCGCCGGCGTGCTCGGCGACGACCTGGCGCTCAATGCCCACCAGGTCAGTGGCGTGCGCGCCGAGCGCGAGATTCCCGTGGTCTGGGCGGTGGCCAAGGGCTCGCTGGTGAACAAGGCCATTCTCGTGCCGGCGGCGCTGGCGATCAGCGCCTTCGTGCCCTCGCTCATCGCGCCGCTCTTGATGCTGGGTGGCGCGTTCCTGTGCTTCGAGGGCGTGGAAAAACTCGCGCACCGCTTCCTGCACGAGCCGGCGCCCGATGCGGGCGTGGTGGCGCAGCCGACGGGGGATCTGGCAGCGGATCTGGCGGTGCTGGAAAAGACCCGGGTACGCGGCGCGGTGCGCACCGACTTCATTCTCTCGGCCGAGATCATCGTCATCGCGCTGGGCACCGTGGCCAGCGCGCCGTGGGCGCAGCAGGTGGCTGTGCTCGTCGGCATCGCCATCATCATGACCGCGGGCGTCTATGGCCTGGTGGGTGGCATCGTCAAGCTCGACGATCTCGGCCTGTGGCTCAGCGGCAAGGCGAGCCGGGCGGCGCAGGCACTGGGCGCCCTGCTGCTGGCGGCCGCGCCCCGGCTGATGAAGTTTCTCTCGGTGGCGGGCACGGCGGCCATGTTCCTCGTCGGGGGCGGCATCCTGGCACATGGCGTCGCGCCCTTGCACCGTGGTATCGAAGCCTTCGGCGCGGCCGTTCAGCACGGCCCGCTGGGCGGTCTGTGGCGGGTGCTCGCCGTCAACGCGCTCAACGTGCTTGTCGGCATGGTCGTGGGCGCGCTGGTGCTGGGGGCGGTGATGGCGCTGCGCCGGGTACGCGTAAAAGAAGGCAAGCAGGAATGAACGTCGTCAAATCCAGGCAGCCCGTGGCCGACCATGGCGAAGTCTTCACCCCGGCGTGGATGGTCGAAGCCATGCTCGACTTGGTCAAGAGCGAGGCCAAGCGCATCGACTCCCGCTTTCTAGCGCCCGCCTGCGGCAGTGGCCATTTTCTGGGGCGACGAGCACCAGTCGGTGCGCTCGGTGCTGTTGGACCAGATGTTGCTGGCAGCGCGCCGATGACAGCCGAGCAGATCAGCGTGACGATGGCGTTGAAGAAGGTGCTGATTGAGCGCTGGGTGCGAGGCTGTCGCACCACCCGGGCGATCTGCCCTGGTCGTTATGCAATGCCTTGAACACAAAACTCCTGGCAGGCGCACTTGCCGTTGGTTGTGCGGCAATGGCGAACAGGAAGCTCCTGTTTGAACCCATCATTCGAATGACTCGAAAATGTTGTTCAAGTCATCCTGTTTCCGTCGCATCACTCCGATTCGGCGACTGAATCCCATACTTCTCCATGCGCCGGTACAGCGTCATGCGGCTGACGCCGAGCTGGCGCGCGACGGCGCTGAGGTTCCAGCCGGCGGCGCGCAGGTACTGTCGCATCAGCATGGCCTCGAGTGGCAGATGGTGCGGGTCATTCGGGTGCGGGGGCACAGGGGATGCTGCGTTCGGGCGCTGTGCGGACGTGGCCTGCGCGGCGCTGCCGTCGCTCTCGCCTGCGGCAGCGTTCCCAAAACCGTCCGGCAGGTCGCTGCCTTCGATCAGCCCGTTCTCGCACACCGCGCGTGCGTACTCGAGTACGTTGCGCAGCTCGCGCAGGTTGCCAGGCCAGCGGTGTGCGGCCATGAGCGCGCGGGCGGTGGGGCTGACTTGCACGCCGTCGCCGAGCAAGCTTGTGATCAGCCAGTCGAGATCGCTGCGCTCACGCAGCGGCGGCAGTGCGAACAGCGCTCCATTCAGCCGGTAGTACAGGTCTTCGCGAAAGCGTCCCTCCTGCACCAGGCGCTCGAGCGCGTGGTGGGTGGCCGAGATCACGCGAATGTCGACCGGCACCGGACGCGACGCACCGATCGCCAGCACCTCGCGCTCGGCCAGCACGCGCAGCAACCGCGACTGCAGGTCTCGGGGCATGTCGCCGATCTCGTCGAGGAACAGCGTGCCGCCGTCGGCCTCCTGGATCAGGCCGCGTTTGCCCTTCGGGCCGGCGCCGGAAAAGCTGCCAGGCAGGTGGCCGAACAGCTCGCTTTCGATCAGCGTCTCTGGAATCGCTGCGCAGTTCACCGCGACAAACGGGCGCTGGCGGCGCGCGCTGGCCGCGTGCAGCGCCTTGGCGAAGTATTCCTTGCCGCTGCCGGTCTCGCCGTGGATTAGCAGATTGATTGGCGAATCAACCAGACGTGAGGCGCGCTGCAACTGGCGCGCCAGCGCCGCATCGCCACCGCTGAGCGCCGCCAGTGGCGCCAGTACCCGGGGCGCGTCGATGGCGGCCGCACCGCTGCCGGCCGCCGTGCGCGCGACCGGGGGCACCGCGCCGAGAAACAGCGCGTTGCCGCTCCTGGAAAGTGTGACCACGCGCCGCTCGGCCGGTACTGCGCTCAGATAGCGCCCGAGCTGATCGAAGCGGGCGTTGAAGATCGCATCGAACGGCTGGCCGAGCACGCTGCTCGCCTGCCGTGGGCTGGCCGGTGTGAGATTCAATTCCAGCTCCAACAGCTGCTGCGCACGCCGGTTGTGGCCGACCACGCACCCTGCCGCATCGAGCGCGAGGAGGAAGTCTGGATTCACGTCGACAAAGGCCGGCGCAGCGGACAGGCGCAGCGTCCAGTCGTGGCGGTGCGCGCGCGCGAAATGCGCATTCTCGATGTGGTGCGCGTAGATCTTGACCAGTTGCAGCGCGATCTGCTGGCTGGCCTTGGGCACCGGCGACACCAGCGCAGAGATGTCGAGGATGGCGTTCATTCGCCCACGAGAGTCAAATACCGGCGCCGCAGTGCATGTGAGCGGGATGTGCGTCGCGTCGAAATGGTCAGCCTGGTGCACCGTCAGCGCCTCGCCGTTGGCGAGCGCGGTGCCGACCGCGCAGGTGCCGGCGTGCGGCTCGGTCCATTCCGAGCCCAGATACAGACCGGCGCGGCGCAGTTGCGCGGCGGCCTGCTGGTCACCCATGTAGTCCACTGTCACGCCCTGGCCGTCGGTCAGCAGCACCACGTAGCCGGTACCCGCGACCTGGCGGTACAGGTCGGTCAAGCCGTGACGCGCGATCTGGGTGAATTCCTCGATCCGCTCCTGGTGTTCGCGCACCTGGCACCAAGGCAGGATGCGCGCATCCTGCATGCGCGCCGGGTCCAGTCCGTGCTCGTTCACGCAGCGCTCCCAGGATTGGCGGATCACCGCATCGTGCTGCGCCAACGCCTCGGCCGCGCGCCTGCCGCCGTCGTGGCTGACCAGGTCGACCACGGTGTCGATATGGATGCGCTGCTGTAAATCCATCGCGGCTGTCTCCTCGCGCTGCGACGCTGTGGGGTGTGGAAGAGGCCCCGATGACCGCGCCGATCGAATTCTGATCCACCGTGCCGATCCAATATTGAACCCGTCCTGAACAATTATGTTTTCAGACGCACGCTGGCTGCCGTGGATTAATCGAGGACTCAGTGACGCCAGAACAATTGCCAGACTCAGCGTGAATCAGGCGCATTAAAGCTGCAGCGCAACCAAGACCAGGCTCAGGTTGTGCCCCCTGCCCCGCGCCGCACATCACGGCGTGGATGGTATCACCCAAGGCACCTTTGAGCGAGTAGCGCCCCAGACGTCCGCCCATGTCGGCGGGGTCGAAGACTTGCTCATCCTCGGTTTGTTGTAGCTTGCGGCGGTACGGTCTGCGCCAGCGCTTCGCGCAGCAATCGCTGCACTTGGTCCATTAGAGCGGGCACGGTCTTCGGCCACAGCGCCTCGGCGACGCTGACGGTGCGCGCGGGGTCGTAGCGTCGGCCGCTGGCGATCGCCTGCTCGAACGCATTTACGCGCGCATTTGCGGCGGCGAGATCCGCGTCGACCAGCAGCACTGCATGCGCCAGCACCGCATGCCGGCGCGGCGCGGCGCCGTCGGCCGGCAGCACGCGCCAGTACTGCGCGGTGCCGGCGATTTTGCGCGCAGGGCTGGCAGGAGCACCGGATGGGTCGCTCCACGCCAAGTTGAAGCGGCCGTCGCAGAACGAACCCTCCACCGCCTGCCAGTGTGTCACGAGCCCTAGCGAGAGCAGCGCACCGCGCAGCAGTTCGCACAGGTGCCGGTACACCGGCTCGGCCCAGTCGCCGAGCAGCCCCTGTACGGCATAAGCCAGGCTCAGGTTCAGGATGCCCGGCCCCTGCGGCACCAGACCGCCGCCGGAGGGCCGGACGTGCACCGGCCAGCCTTCCGCGGCGAAGTGCGCGCGTGCCGCCTCGAAACCTGAATGGCGCCGGTAGCTGCGTGGTACTACCAGAGATTGCGGCCCCACCCAAAGTTGCGCAACCTGTTGCCCGGCGAGCTCGAGCAGCGCGAGCTCGGCTTCGATCGGATCGGCCGGCACGAGTGTGGGCTCGACGAGGCGAAAGCTCATAGCGCGATCGTGGCTTACGCTGCCGTCCGCTGCCGCTCAGCCTCCGGTCACCTGCCGCAGCAGCGCGGCGTTCACCTCGCTCGCCTTCTCCAACATCGCCATGTGGCCGGCGTTGTCGAACAGCAGCACCTGCGCACCCGGTGGCGCCTGTGCAGCCTGGGCCGACGGAATTACCTGGTCCTCTTTGCCCCACAGCACCAGCACCGGCATGTCCACGCGCCGGAATGCGTCAGCCAGTACCGTGGTCTGCCGGCGATCGTGGAACAGCGCGGCGCCGAGCTCGGCGAGCAGCGGCGCTATGCCGTCCATGCGCTTGTACTTGAGCATGTCGTCGACCATCTGCCGGCTTACCAGCGTCGGGTCCGCGAACAGCTGCTCAAGCACCGATTTCAGTTCACGCCGCGACTGCGCCTTGACGAAACCGTCGGTGTAGCCGGTGTTGATCTCGGCGTCCAGGCCCGCCGGGCTGACCAGCGACAGGCTCGCGACCCGCGCCGGGTGTTGCAGCGCAAGCTCGATCGCGACCGCACCGCCCATCGAATGGCCGACCAGATGCACCGGGCCATCCAGGCCCGCCGCATCCATGAACCTGCCCACAAAGTCCGCCAGCGCTGCGATCGACGTACCGGGCAACTTTGCGCTGCTCTGCCCGTGCGCCGGCAGGTCGAGCGCGAGCACCGGCGCGCGCGCCGCCACCGCGTCCAGGTTGAACAGCCAATTGTTCAGGTCGCCGCCGAAGCCGTGGATGAATAGCACCGGCGTGCCCTGTTCCGGCCCGCGCCGTGCGTAGCGCACACGAATGCCGTCGATCTCGACGAACTGGAATGTCGGGCCCGAGTCCTCATCGTCCGCGCCGGTCTCCGGCACCTCGAACGCAGCGATGTAGGCGTCGATCTCGGCGTCGCTCACCTCGGGCTCGGCCAATACTGCGAGCAGCGCCTTCACCGGCAGCAGCTCACCGCTTTGAGCGACGATGCGGCGGAGCAGCCCTGCGTCGGTGGCTTCGACCGCGTTCGAGATCTTGTCGGTCTCGACGTCGACCAGGGGCTGGCCGACTTCGATGCGCACGCCCTGCTGCACCAGCCAGTCCTGAACCGTGCCTTCGCGCATCTCCAGCCCCCACTTGGGCATCACGACGGGGATGATTGCATCAGCCATCAGTGTTGCCCTCCCTTGCCCATGGTGCGGCGCACGGCCTCCGCGATCTGCGCGCTGCTCGGGATGTAGAGATCTTCCAGCACCGGCGAAAACGGTACCGGCGTATGCGGCGGCGCGACCATCTGGATCGGGCCCTTGAGCGCCTCGAATGCCTGCATCGCGACCTGCGCCGCGATGTCGGTCGCGATGTTGCAGCGCGGGCTGGCCTCGTCCACCACAACCAGGTGCCCGGTGTTTTCGACCGACTCGAGCACGGTGTCGATGTCGAGCGGCGAGAGCGAACGCAGGTCGACCACCTCGGCCTCGATGCCTTCCCTCGCCAACAGCGTCGCGGCTTCCAGTGCACGGTGCACCATCAGCCCGTAGCTGACGATGGACACATGTTTGCCGTCGCGCACGATGTTCGCTTCGCCGAATGGGATCGCGTACGAGTTTTCCGGCACCTCGCCTTCCAGTCCGTACAGGTTCTTATGCTCGCAGAAGATCACCGGATCGTTGTCGCGGATCGACTGGATCAGCAGGCCCTTGGTGTCGTACGGCGTACTCGGGCACACCACCTTCAGCCCCGGGATGTGGGTGAACAGCGGCGTGAGCATTTGCGAGTGCTGGGCTGCCGCGCGAAAGCCTGCACCGACCATCGCGCGTATCACCACGGGTGTCTCGGCCTTGCCGCCGAACATGTAGCGGAACTTGGCCGCCTGGTTGTAGATCTGGTCGAAGCACACGCCCATGAAGTCGATGAACATCAGCTCTGCAATCGGGCGCATGCCGCAGGCCGCAGCGCCGATCGCTGCACCGATGTAGGCCGACTCCGACAGCGGCGTGTCGAGCAGCCTGTCGCCGTGCTTGGCGTACAGGCCCTTGGTGACGCCGAGTACGCCGCCCCAGGCGTCCTTCTCGCCGTCGGCGCCGGCGCCGCCGACGATGTCTTCACCGAGCATGATCACGCTCGGATCGCGGGTCATTTCTTGGCCGATCGCCTCGTTGATCGCCAGCTTCATGCTGAGTTTGCGGGCCATGTCTGGTCTCCTTTATGGAATGAATTGAAACAACAGTGGAATGAATTTGCGCTGCTCGTGCCGATGCGGTCGGTTCGCGGGCACCCGCAGAGCCGGCTTCGCCGGGCCGATGAGTGCGTCCCCTCAAGGTAGGGTTCGGGCGATACGCAATGCGCGAGAAACGGGGGGTGGGTTCAGTACGTGACGTAAACGTCGGTGGTCAGATCGGCCTTGGTTGGTAGCGGCGCGGCTTTGGCTTCCTGCACCGCGTGCTCGATCAGCGCCGCGACCTCCTTGTCGATCGCATCCAACTCGGACGGATCGACGACGCCCGCTTCGGTGACACGCTTCGTGAATATCTTCAGGCAGTCGCGGTTCGCGCGGATGTCGTCGAGCTCGCCCGAGCCGCGATAAGTCTGCGCGTCGCCTTCGAAGTGGCCGTAGAAGCGCACCATCTTGCATTCCAGCAGCGAGGGGCCACCACCCTCGCGTGCGCGGCGGATCACCTCGCCGGCCACCTCGTGCACCGCGAAGAAGTCGGTGCCGTCCACCGTCACGCCGGGCACGCCGAAGCCTGCGCCGCGGTCCACGTAGCTGTCCACGGCGGTGCCATAGTCGCGCGAGGTTGCTTCAGCGTAGCCGTTGTTCTCGATCACGAAGATCACCGGCAGGTTCCAGACCGCCGCCAGGTTCATGCTCTCGAGAAACGTGCCCTGGTTGCTCGCACCGTCACCGACGAAGGTGATGCCGACCTCGCCCTTGCCGCGGAACTTTGCGGCCAGCGCGGCACCGCAGATCAGGGGTGCGCCGGCACCCAGGATGCCATTCGCGCCCATCATGCCCTTGGACAGGTCAGCAATGTGCATCGAGCCGCCCTTGCCGTTGCAGGCGCCGCCCTTCTTGCCGTAAATCTCTTTCATCATTGCAATCACGTCCACGCCCTTGGCGATGCAGTGACCATGCCCGCGATGCGTGCTGGCGATGCGGTCACCGTCGTTTAGGTGATGCAGGATGCCGACGCCAGCCGCCTCTTCGCCGGCGTACAAGTGCACGAAACCGGGAATGTCGCCACGTGAAAAGTCCACGTGCAGGCGTTCCTCGAAGTCGCGGATGGTGCGCATCCTGCGGTAGCAGGCGAGCAGCTCGTCATGGTCCAGCGGCAGCGCGGCCGATGAAGTTTTCTTCGCGGTCATGCGGGTCTCCTTTGAAGTTGCGAAGGGGTGAGGGAAAGCGTTGCGTGTGCGTGTACCCGGGCCGCGCAATGCGGCGCCATGGCAGGCGATTTGGGGGCGTCGGGCGCAGGCTGCGCCGGCGCCGCAACCGGCGGATCGCGCAGCAGCCCATGCAGCGCCGCGTGGCGCAGGCAGGCGGCGACATCGATCGAGCGGAAAGCGCGCTCGCGCAGCGTCACCGTCAGCAGATCCTCGGGGCCGAAGGTGATCTCGCGCTCGCCGTCGAGCGCGACCACACCGCCGCGCTGGCGCACGCGCACCGTCTCGCCGTCGGTAAGCCGGTGCCAGCCATGCACCGGCACCGGCCGCAGCAGGCCGGGCGCGATCGGCGCGCTCAGATGGAACAGCGGCGCCTGTGATGCGCCCTGCGCGGTGGCGTCGTCCTCGGGTGGCGCGAGCTCCACGCGCAAGCCGCCGGCCTGGCGCCGGCCAACCGGCTCCAGCAGCCCGCCGATCGCCGACAGGCCGATCGCCTCGGGCTCGGCAAATGCCAGGTACAGCGCGGCCAGCGAATCGACCTTCCACAGCGCCTTCGCGCCGATATAGTGCTCATGCGCGATCGCCACATCCACCAGTGCGATGTCGTGGCGTGCGCCGGCGCGGCCCTCGTTCAGCGCCACGTCCAGCCGCTTGTTCAGCGCCAGCGCCCGTGCCGCCGGAATTCTGCCGACCGCGTACAGCCCCACTGCGAGACCAGCCATCGTCGCCTCGCGCAACTCGGGGTAGGCGTTGTTGGTGCCGGTGGACAGCCCCGCAATCGGCACTTGGCCACATTCGCGCACCACCGCGCGGTGCGTGCCGTCGCCGCCGAGCACCACGATCGCGACGACACCGGCCTCGCGCAGCAGCCGAGCAGCGCGGAATGTGTCGTCCACCAGTGCCGTCACCGGCATCGCCAGCCACTGCAGATGCGGCCAGCGATGCCCGTCGCCTGCCGCCGCCCGCTCGCGCTCTAGATGCCGCACCAGCATGGGCCGCAGGCCCTCGCGGTCCGGCATCATCAGCACGCGCCGCACGCCGCAGGCCCCGAGCGCCGATAGCGCACGCAGCACGATGTTCACCCGGTCCGTCAGCTGCAGGCTGCTCGCGTTCGCGACCACGCGCCGGATGTCGCGCGCGGACACTGGGTTCGCGATAATGCCGACCACTGGACCGTCGGGCTCTCGTGGTTCAGCGCCCCGCGTCCCGTCCTGCTCGTGATTCGCTGTTACCTGCGCGGCGTGGCGCATGCCCGTCTCCTGCGTTGTCTTCCTGCAGGTACAAGCGCAAGAGCCGTGCCACGCCGGTGCGCGACGATCAGGCGACAAACAGTGAGGGATTACCCTTGGAATACAGCGGCGTCACGGGCCAGCGCGAGGCTGGGGTGTGACAGATGTCACGGGTGCGGGTGTCGCGGGTGGACAGGTGATGAAAGGGTGGACGAGGCTCGCAGCAGCGGAAGCGATGCCTATGGCAATAGCCAAATACCTCTGCCACTTCACGCGATTGCTCATCCTGCTGCACAACCCTTCGCAATGCACCACGCGCCGCGTCCGTACCTTTGTCCCCACGCAAGACGGATCGCGCCCGTGAACGGGTGTGGCGCTGTACGTCCAACCCAGATGGGGCTGCATGACACGGGGGTGGCTCTGGAGAGCGCCCGTGCATGAGGCGCCCCAGAGCCCGTTCATGCCGCCCCGCTCCACGGCAGCGCGTGCCACTGCCCGCGCGCGTAGCGCACCAGTTGTCCGTCGTCCGCCCAGCGCCACAGGTGCATCCAGCCGTTGTCCACGAGCTGGCGTACCACGGTCTGGCGCTGCAGCACGCCTTCGATGGCCGCGGCGGGGGCGTCGATCGCCGTGGTCAGCCGCAGCGGCTCGTGCACCCAGCGCGTGCCGTCGTGCAGCGACTGCAGCGGCAGCCCGATACGCAGATCGCCCCCGTTACCCTCGAACACCCCGATGTGCCCGCCCACCACGTTCAGCAGCAGCTTGTTGCCGGTGCCCAGCCGTTCGGGGTCGCAGGTGCTGGCGTTGTACTGCCAGTTGATCCAGTGCGTGACCAGCATGGGCGCGGTCATCAGTTGTTCGAGCAGCGTGCCCTGCGGGTCCTGCGTGCTGTCGTAGGCGTGCAGAAAGCACCGGCTGCCCAGCATGACACCCTGGCTGCGCCAGCGCGGGCCGATGATGAACGAGGCGTTGCCCGCCAGGCCCCATTCGGGGCGGTTCTGCGCGCCGTCGTTGGCGCGGCGCCTGAATTGCCGCAGCACCTGCGCGTGCGTGCCGCGGGGCTTGAGCCCCAGCGTGGGCGCGCGTTCGCGCCGCGCTTGGTCGCAGGCGTGCCGCAGCACGGCTTCCAACTGCTCCCAGCGCGGGCGCGCCGGGGCGGACATCAGGTCCAGGTCGAAGGCTTCGATCTCGTCGGTGGCGGTGTTGTGCAGCGCGCCGATGAACCAGGTCTGCGCGGGCACGGTGATGCCCTGTTCGGCCAGGCCGGCGCGGACTTCGGGCTCGTTGAGCAGGCGGGCTAGGCTGCGCGCGTTGGCCTCGCCGGTCTGGCCGCTGCAGGCGCCGCAGTCGAGCGCGGAGGCGGTGGCGTTGTTCGCGGTCTGGCTGCCGTGGCCGACGAAGAGCACCAGCGGCGCGAGCTGGCGCGCCAGTCCCGTGGCGCGCAGCACCTTGGCGGCGAGTTCGACCTTGGCCTGCAGCGCCAGGTGTTGCAGGCCCGGGCGGCACAGCGGCCGCAGGCGCATGGGCAGGCCCGCATGGTCTTCGTTGGCGCGCGCCTGGCTTGACGGATTCAGGAAGCGCCACAGCGGCTTGAGGTAGGTGACACCGGCTGCCTCGACGTAGGAGAAGGCGGCGCCGGGCCAGCGGCTCGCCGATTGCCATTGCTCGCCCACGTTCAGGCTCTGCTCGCGCGCCCGCAGCGCGGCTTGGCGCAGTTCGGCGGCGGGCGTGTCACTCTGCGCCGGGATGATCTCGTCGCCCACCTCCAGCGCGGGTCCGAGCAGGCCCGGCAGCTGCGGACGGCGTGCGTGCGAGCCAAACGGCGTGTAGGCCAGCGGCACGCCGAAGAAGCCGGCAAAGCCCAGTGTCTGTACCGCCGGCCAGACTGCTTCGATCGCGCGGCGCAGCGGCTCGCTGCGCACGTCGATGCAGAAGGCCGCCTGCACTTGCACAGCCGGCTCGACCACGGGCGGACAGGCAGCGGCCAGGCGCATGGTGAGCTCGCGCTGGTAGCCGGCTTCGTAGGCCCACTGCCAGAGTTCATCCACGAGCAGTTCGCGTTCGCTTTGCGCCAGCAGCGCCGGGGCTTCGTGCCACGCGTGCTGCAGCGCGTGGAACGCCTGGCGCGCCGCCGTGTCGTTCTTGCCTTCGAGCAGGATCGCCCCCCAGGCCAGCCGGATGGCGAGCAGATCGCGCAGGTGCTCGTCGCGCTGCCCCTGCAGCTCGGCCTGCCAGCCCAGATACGCGCACCATGAGGCCCAGCCGTTGACCGTGAGCAGCACGGCTTCGAGGTAGTCGGCCCAGACCTTGGACGGCAGTTGCACGCGTTCGAGCACCCAGCGCTCGGCCTCTTGCCGCGTGGGCGGCAGGGCCTTGAGCGCGTCGCCCAGGCCAGGCAGGCCCATCAGCGTGCCGATGCCGTAATCGTGGCTCAGCGTCTCGCGCCAGAAGGCGTAGAGGCTGGTCGGGCGCTGGGGCTGCCATTCGGCCTGCTGCGTGTCGAACCAGGCGGCGCAGGTCTGGCTCACCTGGTAGGTGATGGCCTGGCGCCACGACAGCCGGGCGCTGCGCCGCGGGTCGTTGTCCAGCACGTCGATCAGCAGGGGCAGCTGCGGCGTGCGCAGATTGGTGTCGAGCGCTGCCACCAGCGTGTCCGGCGTCCATCCGGCGCAGACGTCGGCGCTCTGCTGCGCCAGCGCGCAGGCCAGATCGCGGCTTTGGATGCGCCCGTCCTGCCAGGCCTGGCGCAGCATCGCGCGGGGCGTGAGCACCTGAATGTGGCCGAGCACCATCATGCGCGCAGCCACGCGGCGCACCGGCATGTGGATGCGCTTCCAGTGCGGGTTGACGGCCACCGAGCGATCGAGCGGCCAGCTGGGGGCGATGGCCTGGCAGGCCTGCTCGCAGGCCGCTTCGACGGCCGTGTGCCAGTCGGTGGCGGGCGGTGGCGCGGCGTCTGCCTCGGTGTCCGTGGGGGTGGGCGAGAGTTCGATGACGGCATTCATGGCAGGTCCTCCGTACTCACTGCGGGCTCACCACGGCCCAGATGGCGGCCGGGCTCGGTGCCGCCGTGGTGGGGGCCACCGTCCACTGCGCGGGCCACAGGCGCAGCGCAAGCCGGGTGTAGTGCTCGTCCACGTAAAAGCCGGCGTAGCTCCAGCGCTGCCAGGCGGCCAGCGCGTGCGGGTGCCATTGCAGCACTGCCAGGCATGTGTACAACGCTGCCATGCCGATCACCGCCACCACGCCCTGGGCGGTGTTCGGCGCATCGTGCAGGCCCAGGGGCAGGGCGTGCGCAAGCAGAGCGGCCAGGCCCAGAGCGGCCACCATCAGCATGCCCGCGATGATCTGCGTGGCGGTGGTGCGCGCGCTCACGCCGCGTGCCAGCCACAGCAGCGGCGCCCAGGCCAGGGCCAGCAGCAGCGTCCACCACCACGGCCAGGCGACGGCGCCGTGCGCCAGCTGCAGCGCCATCAGGATGGCGGCCGCCAGCACGGGCGCGGCCAGCAGCGGCGCCGCATGCATGCCGTGCGCGCCGTGCAGCATCCGCAGCCGCGTTTCGCGCACGGCGCTCGAGGCCGAGAGGAAGTGGTGTGCCTTGTACAGCGAGTGGCCGATCAGGTGCAGCGCCGCGAGTGTGTACATGCCGAGGCCGCATTCCAGCACCATGAAGCCCATCTGCGCGGCGGTGGACCAGGCGAGCCGCACCTTGATGGTGATGCGCGTGAGCATCACCATGCCCGCGAGCACGGCCGACGCCAGGCCCAGGGCCACCAGCAGCCAGCGGGCAGCGGCCGCGTGATCGAGCAGCGGGGCGAAGCGGATCAGGATGAAGCCGCCGAGATTGACCACCCCGGCGTGCAGCAGCGCGGAGACGGGCGTGGGGGCTTCCATCACCTGGATCAGCCAGCCATGCACCGGCAGCAGCGCAGTGCGCAGGATGACCGCAAGCGCCAGGCACAGCGCGCACAGCTGCAGCGCGGTGTCCGCGCCATGCTGGCTCACGGTGGCGAACAGGTCGGTGAGCGAGCCGCTGCCCACACTGCTCCAGGCGAGCAGGGCCGCCGCCAGCAGCAGCACGTCGGCTGCCCGATCGGCCAGGCGCTTCTTGTGCGCGGCCAGGCGGGCAAACGGGCGCTCGGCATAAAAGCACAGCAGGTGCTGCAGCGCCACGCCGATCAGCGCCCAGGCCGCGATCAGCACCAGCCAGTGGTCGGCCAGCAGCAGCAGCTGCACGGCCGCCAGAACGCCCGCCAGCGCCGCCGCGTAGGTCCGCTGCCTGGCTTCGCCTTCCAGGTAGCGGGAGGAGAAGCTGCCGATCACCGTGCCGAGAAACTGCACCAGGACGGCGACGACACCCGCCAGCGGCGTGAGCGCCAGCCATCCGGACCAGATCTGCGTGGCCTGGGTGTCGGCACCGGGCCACAGCCCGGGCAGGGTGGCCATCAGCGCCAGCACGCTCAGCGGCATGAACACGCGCCAGGGGCGGTGAAGGGACTTCCGTGTCGCCAGGATCAGCGCCGAGACGGCGAGCAGCACCACCGCGACGGCGGGCAGGAAGGCGGGTAGAGCGGTCATTAATTCAATGCGAAGTGTGAAAACGATCGCAATGGTGCGTCGCAGCATGTGTTCTGTAAAATACATTGATAAGAACAAACCAATCTATTTAAAAGAACGATGCGTCTGGAGCAGCTCAACTTCCGCCACCTCTTCTACTTCTGGCGCGTGGCTCGCCTGGGGCATCTGACGCGCGCCGCGCAGGAGCTGCACACCTCGCAGTCCTCGCTGTCCGCGCAGATCCGCCAGCTCGAAGACCGCCTGGGTAGCCCGCTGTTCACGCGCGAGGGTCGGCGCATGGTGCTCACCGAAACCGGCCATCTGGCGCTGGCCTACGCGGAGAACATCTTCGGTCTCGGTCAGGAGATGCTCGGGCGGGTGCAGGGGCAGAACGAAGGGCTCAGCCACCTGCGCATCGGCAGCGTGGCCACGATGTCGCGCAACTACCAGGAAAACCTGTACCGGCCGCTGCTCGCCGATCCCACGGTGCTGCTCACGCTGGAATCGGGCCTGCTGGAAAACCTGCTGGAGCGCCTGACCGAGCATCAGCTCGATCTGGTGCTGGCCAACGAACCGGTGGCGGCGGATGCGCACCGGCCGCTGCACTGCCGGTTTCTGGGCAGCCAGCCGATTTCTCTCATTGGTCCGGCGCAGCGCTGGCGCGGGCAGCAGCTGCGCGTTCCGCAGGACCTGGACGGCCTGGAAATCGCGCTGCCGGGCCCCAGGCACGCCGTGCGCGCGCAGTTCGATGCGTTGTGCCTGAGCGAGGAGGTGAGGCCCAAGGTGCGCGCCGAAGTGGACGACATGGCCATGCTGCGGCTGGTGGCGCGCGACAGCGGCTGGCTGGCGATGATGCCCGAGGTGGTGGTGCAGGACGAACTGCGCAACGGCCTGCTGTGCACGGTCGGACAATGCCCGCAGCTGCACGAGCGTTTTTATGCCATCACAACCTCGCACCGCCACCACATCGAGCGGCTGGAAGCCCTGCTGCGGCTGGCCCCTGCGCTGTCGCTGGCCGCGGGCGTGGAGCAAGCCACGCGGCTTGCGCTGGATTTGCCTTGAGTCGTGCCGAAACCGGCGCGTGCCTGCCGCGCCCGCGTGGCCCCTCGGGCTTACATAATCGGGTCCGATGACCGCCTACATCTTCAAGCGCATTCTGCTCATGCTGCCGACGCTCTTCGGGGTGTTGCTGCTCACCTTCGTGGTGATCCAGTTCGTGCCGGGCGGCCCGGTGGAGCAGTACCTGGCCGAGGCCAAGGCCGGCATGGCGGGGCACGGCGGCGCCGAGGGCGCGGGCATGGCGTACCGTGGCGCGCAAGGGGTGGATGCGCGGCGGCTGCAGCAGATCAAGCAGCTCTATGGTTTCGACAAACCGGCGCACGAGCGGTTTGTCGAGATGCTCGGCAAGTTCGCGCGCTTCGACCTGGGGCGCAGCTTCTTTCAGAACAAGGACGTGTGGCAGCTCATCAAGGAGAAGATGCCGGTCTCCATCAGCCTGGGGCTGTGGACGTTTTTCATCAGCTATCTGGTGGCCGTGCCGCTGGGCGTGGCCAAGGCGGTGCGCGCGGGTTCGCGTTTTGACCTTGTCACCACGCTGCTCATCCTCGTCGGCTACGCGATTCCGGGCTTTGTGCTGGGCCTGGCGCTGCTGGTGGTGTTCGGCGGACAGTTGCAGTGGTTTCCGCTGCGTGGACTCACGTCGAGCAACTGGGAAGAACTCGGCTGGGACGCGCGCATCGTGGACTACCTCTGGCACATCACGCTGCCGGTGATCGCGATGGTGGCGGGCAGCTTCGCGGTGACGGCCATGCTCACCAAGAACGCCTTCCTGGAAGAAATCCGCAAGCAGTACGTGCTCACCGCCCGCGCCAAGGGCTTGTCCGAGCGGCAGGTGCTCTACGGGCATGTGTTTCGCAATGCGCTCATTCCCATCGTCACCGGCTTTCCGTCGGCGTTCATCGGCGCGTTCTTCACCGGCTCGCTGCTGATCGAGACGCTGTTCTCGCTCGACGGCCTGGGGCTCTTGAGCTATGAGAGCGTGATCCGGCGCGACTACCCGGTGGTGCTGGGCACGCTCTACCTCTTCACGCTGATCGGCCTGGTGACCAAGTTGATCTCCGACCTGTGCTACGTCTGGGTCGATCCGCGAGTGAAATTCGATTGAGCGCCGGGATGGACAGCGCCGCCGCTCAGCCCGTCTCGCCGTCGCGCCGCGCCTGGTTGCGCTTCAGGCGCAACCGCCTGGGCTACTGGAGCCTGGTTGTCTTCTGCGCGCTGGTGCTGGTGAGCCTGGCCGCCGAACTCGTGAGCAACGACCGCCCGCTCGTCGTGCGCTACGAGGGGCAGACCTACTTTCCGATGCTGCACGACTACCCGGAAACCACGTTTGGCGGCGACTTCGCCACGCCGGCGGATTACCTCGACCCCTACGTCAGGCGGCGCATCACCACGGGCGGCAACTGGGCGCTCTACACGATCAACCCCTATGGCGCCAACACGCTGAACTATTACGCCAAGGCGCCATATCCGTCGCCGCCCTCGGGCCAGAACTGGCTGGGCACGGACGACCGCGGGCGCGATCTGCTCGCGCAGCTGCTCTACGGCTTTCGCGTGAGCGTGCTCTTCGGCCTGGCGCTCACGGCGGTGGGCGTGGTGCTGGGCATCGCCGCCGGGGCGGTGCAGGGTTTTTTCGGCGGCAGGATCGACCTGGCGTTTCAGCGCTTCATCGAGATCTGGGGCTCGATGCCCGAGCTGTATCTGCTCATCATCTTCAGCGCCATCTTCTCGCCCAGCGTCGCACTGCTGCTGATCCTGCTCAGTCTGTTCGGCTGGATGGGCCTGTCGGACTATGTGCGCGCCGAGTTCCTGCGCAACCGCCAGCTCGACTACGTGAAGGCCGCGCGTGCGCTGGGCGTGCCCAGCGGCCAGATCATGTGGCGCCACATCCTGCCCAACTCCATGGTGCCGGTGGTTACCTTCCTGCCGTTTCGCATGAGCGCGGCGATCCTGGCGCTGACCTCGCTCGACTTCCTGGGTCTGGGCGTGCCGCCGGGCACGCCCAGCCTGGGCGAGCTGCTGAGCCAGGGCAAGAACAACATCGATGCGTGGTGGATCTCGATTTTCACGTTCGCCGTGCTGGTGGTCACGCTGCTGCTGCTCACCTTCATGGGCGACGCGCTGCGCGACGCGCTCGATCCGCGAAAGGCCGACGTGTGATGACCCCCGAAACGCCGTTGCTGCAAGTGCGTGATCTGCGCGTGGCCTTTGGCGCGAAGGAGGTGGTGCACGGCGTCAGCTTCGAGATCCGCGCGGGTGAAAAATTCGCACTGGTGGGCGAGTCGGGCTCGGGCAAGACGGTGAGCGCGCTCTCGCTGCTGCGCCTTACGGGTGAGGCAAAAATCAGTGGCCAGGCCTTTCTGGGCGGGCGCGATCTGCTTCAATTGTCGGAGCGAGACCTGCGCGGCGTGCGCGGCAGCAGCGTGGCCATGATCTTCCAGGAGCCGATGAGCGCGCTCAATCCGCTGATGGCGGTGGGCGCGCAGGTGGCCGAAGTCTTGATGCTCAAACAGGGTCTGAGCAAGGCACAAAGCGCGCGAGCAGCTATCGAATTGTTTGCTGCGACGGGTATTCCAGAGCCCGAGCGGCGCGCCGGGAGTTTTCCGCACCAGCTGTCGGGCGGGCAGCGCCAGCGCGCCATGATCGCGATGGCGCTGGCCAGTCGACCCAAGCTGTTGCTGGCCGATGAGCCGACGACGGCGCTCGACGTTTCGCTGCGCGGCCAGATTCTCGAATTGCTGGCCGACCTGCAGCGCCAGAGCGGCATGGCGATGCTGCTCATCACGCACGACCTGCTCATGGTGCGCCGCTTCGCCGACCGCGTGGCGGTGATGGAGCAGGGGCATCTGGTCGAGCACGGCGAGACGGCGCGCATTTTCGAGGCGCCCGAGCATGCCTACACCCGCCGCCTGATCGCCAGCACGCCGCGCCGCGACGTGGCCGAGGAGGCCGTCGCCACCGATGCACCCGTGGCCGCGCTGGCCGAGAGCCTGCGCGTGAGCTATCCGGTGCCCTTGCCGGGGGTGCGTGGCTGGTTTCGCAAGGGCGAGTTCGTCGCGGTCAAGGGGGCGAGCTTTCGCCTTTGCGCCGGGCGCACGCTGGGCGTGGTGGGTGAATCGGGCTCGGGCAAATCCACGCTGGCGCAGGCGCTGCTCGGCCTGCTGCCCAGCACCGGGGGGCTGCAGGTGGCGGGGCAGCCCTGGCAGCAACCGGCGCAGCACAACAGCGCGCACAACCGGCAGCTGCGCCAGCGGGTGCAGGTGGTGTTCCAGGACCCGTTTTCCTCGCTCTCGCCGCGCCTGACGGTGCAGGAGATCGTCGGCGAGGGGCTCAGGGTGCACAGCCCAGGGCTGGCCGAGGCCGAGCGCCGTGCACGGGTGCTGGCCATGTTGACCGAGGTGGGGCTGACCGAGGCGCAGTTTCCCGGGCTGCTCGCGCGCTACCCGCATGAGTTTTCCGGCGGCCAGCGCCAGCGTCTGGCGGTGGCGCGCGCGCTCATCCTGGAGCCCGGCGTGCTGGTGCTCGACGAGCCCACCAGCGCGCTTGACGTCACGATCCAGCAGCAGGTGCTGCAGCTGCTGCAGCGGCTGCAGAAGGAGCGCGGCCTGGCTTATCTGCTCATCACGCACGACATGGCCGTGGTGCGCGCCATGGCGCACGAGGTACTTGTGATGAAGGACGGCGAGGTGCTGGAGGCGGGCGACGTGCGCCAGGTGCTCGACGCGCCGCGCCATCCATACACGCGGCGGCTGGTGGAAGCGGCGCTGATGACCCAGGGTGAATGACGGCTGCCGCGCGGTCAGCGCAGCACCAGCACCGGCACGCTGCACAGCCTGAGCAGCGCCGTCGTCGTGCTGCCCACGATGAGCTGGCGGATGCGCGAATGGCCATAGGCGCCCAGCACCAGCAGTGTGCTGCCCAGACTTTCCAGCAGCGGCGGTATCACCTCCTCGGGCAGGCCGGGCAGGGTGCGCGTGGTCACGGTGAAGCCGGCGTCCTGCAGCTGCGTCTGGGCCGCGCGCAGGCGCTCCTGCAGACGCGCGGGGCATTCGCCCACCATCACGAGCTCGGCCGGCATGCCGCGCAGCATCGGGCTGCCGGCCACGCGCTGCACCGCGCGGTCGGCCGTGGCGCTGCCGTCGTAGGCCACGACGAAGTGCGTGGGGGCGGTGAATGGCACCGCGTCCATCACCATCACCGGCTGATGCAGGTTGCGCACCGCGGTTTCGATGCGGTGATCCAGCCGCAGCTTGCGCGCGGTGGGCGGGCGGCGGTTGCTGCCGAGCACGAAGAGGCGCGCCGTGGGTTCCTGCGTGAGCAGCACGTCGGTCAGATCGCCCTCGCGCAGCAGGGTACTGACCTGTGTCACCGATTCGCTGCAGACGCGGCCGCGCGCCTCGTCCAGCATGCGCTGCGCCGCCTCCTGCGCCAGCTTTGATCGTTCTTCGTCCAGGTCCGAGAGCCGCTGCAGCAGCAGATCCTGCGCGCCCATGCCCAGCACGCCGCTGTAGTCGCCCACTGCGGCCGCAGGCTCGGGGCGCTCCAGCGTATGCAGCAGCGTGAGCGGAGCGCCCAGGCGCTGCGCTGCCCAGCAGGCACCATCGACCACGGCGGTAGTCGTGTTCAGGCCATCGAGGCAGGCGTAGACGGTATCGGGTGTCGGCATGGCGGCTTCTTTCATGCAATGGCTCAAGTGTGGCACCGCATGCGTGTCGTGCAACAGGGATATCCCTTGCGGTCTCCCCGGCCGAGGTTCTACTTGCGCGCGCTGGCGTCGGCCGCGACCGGCGGTGAGTACAGATCCCAGGTGGCCATGAAGAGCGCGGCCACCACCGGGCCGATGACGAAACCGGTGAGGCCGAACAGTGCCATGCCGCCCAGCGTGGAAATGAGCACCACATAGTCCGGCATCTTTGTGTCCTTGCCCACGAGCAGGGGCCTGAGCAGGTTGTCCACGAGACCGATCACGCCCACGCCGTACAGCGCCAGCGTGATCGCCTGCCAAGTGGCTCCGGTGGCCAGGAAGTACAGCGTCACCGGTCCCCAGATCAGGCTCGCGCCCACGGCCGGCAGCAGCGAGAGAAAGGCCATGATCACGCCCCACAGCACCGGCCCCTGGATGCCCAGCACCCAGAAAATCAGCCCGCCCAGCGCCCCCTGTGTCGCAGCCACGGCGATGTTGCCCTTGACGGTGGCGCGGATCACGGTGATGAATTTGGCCGCGAGCTCCTGCTTGTGTTCCTCATCCAGCGGGATGGCATTGCGTATGCGCGCGCCCAGCTGGGGGCCGTCGCGCAGCAGGAAGAACAGCAGGTAGAGCATCACGCCGAAATTGACGATGAACTGCAGCGTGTTGGAGCCCACGTTGACCGCCTGATTGGCGAGGAACTGGCTGGCTTGCGTGCCAAAGCTTGCGAGCTTCGCCTGCAACTCGGCGAATGTGCCCAGGTGCAGGCTTTCGAGCAATTTGAGTACCCAGGCGGGCAAGGCCGCCCAGATCTGCTGCGCGTACGCTCCGAAATTGAGCTGGCCCGATCGCACCCGCTGGTAGGCCGCGCCGGCTTCCTGCACCACCGAAGCGCCAATCGCGAACATCGGCAGGATCACGATGAGCAGGCACAGCGACAGGGTCAGCAGTGCCGCCAGGTTCGGTTTGCGTCGCATGCGCAGCAGCAGCCGCCGGTGCAGGGGCGCAAACAGGATGGCCAGCACCATGCCCCAGAAAATGGCGCCGTGCAGCGGCAGCAGGATCGCGCCAAACGCCAGGGTGACGGTGGCCAGCAGGAGCAGCAGGGCGCGATTTCTGGTCGTGGGCTGATGCATGGATGTCTGGGCCGTTGGCCGTGGGAAACTGCAAAGGCGCTACTCTACGCCCGGGCGGCATGACGGCTGCCGCCAGATGCAAGCGTGACTGTACGGGTGCGGCGTGCCGGGAGGTCTGTAACGCAGGCGTGCACCGGCTCCGCGACCCTCAACGCTCCTCGCGTTCGCGATGCGTCGGGCGTGGGCGTGGGTGCTGTGCCTGGCGAGCCGGCCTTGCGCGCTGCGTGCCCATGGGCTGGCGCCGTTGCACCTGCTCGCGGCGGATCTGTTCGCGCTCTGCCGGTACGCCCTGCGCGGATCCGCGCTCCACCGGGCCGCCGCGCCGTTCTTGGGGTGCGGCCCGTTCTTCGACGCGCCCGGGTGCCGCACGCGCCGCGGCGGCCTCGGGTACGGGCGGGGTTTGCGCATGATCGGGTGCGGGCGCACGCACCGCGCCCGGGTCGTTGAAGCGCTCGCTCACGCGCGATGAGCCGTACACCGCCGGCCCGTCGCCTGAGGGCTTGTAACGCTGACCGTGCTCGCCCACCGCCATGGCGTGCTGGCGCATCTGCTCGGTGGTGGGCGCCACGTGCGGCTGCTGCAGCGCGGCCTTTTCCCTAGCGGTGGGTTGCACCATCGTGCCGCCGCTTCCGCCGTTGTAGCTCACACGGTTGATCGTGGTGTTGCGCGTGATGTTCTGCACGTACACGTTGGTGATGCGCGTATCGCGGATGTTGTTGACGCTGCGGTTGTAGTGGAACTCGCCGCCGTGCCAGTAGCCGCCGACGTAGCCCGTGCCGAAGTAGCCGAAGCCATAGTTGATGCCGCCGTAAAAGCCGATGGTGGGCCCCCAGTAGCCCAGGTGCCAGCGATAGCTGCCGCCGGACCAGCCCCACCAGCCTGGCGTCCACAGCAGGCCGACGCGCGGCGGCAGCACCCAGACGCCGGGCACCCAGTAATACGCCGCGTCACCCCACGCCCAGTAGCCCGGGGTCCAGAGGTAGCCGGGGCCGGGCACGGCCGGCTGCTCGTAGACGGGCAATGGGGGTGGCGCGACCGTGGTGGTGACCGTCGTCGTGGTGATGCCACTTTCGGTTTTCGTCACCGTGGTGCTTGTGGTCGCCGGGGCGACGACGCAGCCAGCCAGCGTGAGTGCAAGCAGACCGGCTGCCAGAGCGAGGGGAAAGAGGTGTTTCATGATGCGTGCCTGATCCGTTGGCTCCGCCGCCGCTGCCGCGCGTGCGCTGTCCCATGGCATCCTGCGCGGTTGCACCCGTCAACGGCATGGCCGGGTCGATGGTGCAACGCTGCGCCGCATCGCGCCGTTGGCAGGCGATGGACGGGGTTGTGACGAATCGTGACAGAGCCGTTTCGCGGGCCCTGGTGTTCGATCGGTGGCACAATACCCTTTGCACATCAGGCCCTTCCCCAGCCACAGTCGCATCCGCCATTCGGTACAGCCGTGTCGCGGAAGGTTTTGAACCAACTCGTGTTTCCCGCAGGGAAACAAAAGTCAGCGCGAAATGAGTGAATCGATATCCATCTACAAGGCCTTTGAAGGCAACACCTACCTCTTCGGCGGCAACGCGCCGTATGTCGAAGAGCTGTACGAAAACTACCTGACCAACCCTGGCAGCGTCCCCGATTCGTGGCGCGACTACTTCGACGCGTTGCAGCACGTGCCGGCGGTCGATGGCAGCGATGCGCGCGACGTGCCGCACCAACCCGTCATCGACGCGTTCGCCGAGCGCGCCAAACAGGGCGGCACGCAGGTGGTGGTGGCGTTCGGCGCCGACTCCGACCTGGGGCGCAAGCGCACCGCGGTGCAGCAGCTCATCGCTGCCTACCGCAACGTGGGCGTGGCCTGGGCCGATCTCGATCCGCTCAAGCGCCAGGAACGTCCAGCCATCCCCGAGCTGGAGCCCTCGTTCTACGGCTTCACCGATGCCGACCAGGAAACGGTGTTCAACGCCAGCAACACCTTCTTCGGCAAGGAGAGCATGTCGCTGCGCGAGCTCCTGAACGCGCTGCGCGAAACTTATTGCGGCACGCTGGGCGCCGAATTCATGTACGCCACCGATCAGCACCAGAAGCGCTGGTGGCAGCAGAAACTGGAGAGCGTGCGCAGCAAGCCGGCCTATGACGCTGCCAAGAAGAAGCGCATTCTGGAGCGCCTGACGGCCGCCGAAGGCCTGGAGCGCTTCCTGCACACCAAGTACGTCGGGCAAAAGCGCTTTTCGCTCGAAGGTGGCGAGACCTTCATCGCGGCCATCGATCACCTGATCCAGTCTGCCGGCCAGAAGGGCGTGCAGGAAATCGTCATCGGCATGGCGCACCGCGGGCGCCTGAACGTGCTCGTGAACACGCTCGGGAAGATGCCCAAGGACCTGTTCGCCGAGTTCGACCACACTGCGCCCGAGGCCCTGCCCGCGGGCGACGTGAAATACCACCAGGGCTTCTCCAGCGACGTGACCACCACGGGCGGTCCGGTGCATCTGTCGCTGGCGTTCAACCCCTCGCACCTGGAGATCGTCAACCCGGTCGTCGAGGGTTCGGTGCGCTCGCGCATGGACCGCCGGGGCGATCCGCACGGCAAGCAGGTGCTGCCCGTGATCGTGCATGGCGACGCCGCCATCGCCGGCCAGGGCGTGAACCAGGAGACGCTGGCACTGTCGGAGACGCGGGGCTTCACCACCGGTGGCTCGGTGCACGTCATCATCAACAATCAGATCGGCTTCACCACCAGCGACCCGCGCGACAGCCGCTCCACCACTTACAGCACCGACATCATGAAGATGATCGACTCGCCGGTGCTGCACGTGAACGCCGACGACCCCGAGGCGGTGTGCCTGGCGATGGAGCTGGCGCTCGAATACCGCATGGAGTTTTCCAAGGACGTCGCGGTCGACATCGTCTGCTACCGCAAGCTGGGTCACAACGAGCAGGACACGCCCATGCTCACCCAGCCGCTGATGTACAAGAAGATCGCGGCACACCCCGGCACGCGCAAGCTCTACGCCGACAAGCTCGCCACGCAGGGTCTGGGCGAGACACTGGGCGACGACATGGCGCACGCCTATCGCGCGGCGATGGACGACGGCAAGCACACGGTTGATCCGGTGCTGACCAATTTCAAGAGCAAGTACGCGGTGGACTGGAGCCCGTTCCTGGGCCGGGTCTGGACGGATGCGGCCGACACCGCCATTCCGCTGGCAGAGTGGAAGCGTCTGGCCGAGCGCATCACCACGATTCCCGAAACCGTGACGCCGCACACCCTGGTCAAGAAGGTCTACGCCGACCGCGCCGCGATGGGCCGGGGCGAGCATCCGGTCGACTGGGGCATGGGCGAGCACATGGCGTTTGCCTCACTCGTTGCCTCGGGCTACCCGATCCGCCTTTCGGGTGAGGACAGCGGGCGCGGCACGTTCAGCCATCGCCATGCGGTCATTCACGACCAGAAGCGCGAGAAGTGGGACGAAGGCACCTACATTCCGCTCTCCAACGTGGCCGAGAACCAGGCGCCGTTCGTCGTCATCGACTCCATCCTGTCGGAGCAGGCGGTGCTGGCGTTCGAGTACGGCTACGCTTCCAACGACCCCAACACGCTCGTCATCTGGGAAGCGCAGTTCGGCGACTTCGTCAATGGCGCGCAGGTGGTGATCGATCAGTTCATCGCCTCGGGCGAAGTGAAGTGGGGCCGCGTGAACGGCATGGCATTGATGCTGCCCCACGGCTACGAAGGACAGGGGCCGGAGCACAGTTCGGCACGTGTCGAACGCTTCATGCAACTGGCGGCCGACACCAACATCCAGGTGGTGCAGCCGACGACGGCGAGCCAGATCTTCCACGTGCTGCGCCGCCAGATGATCCGCCCGATCAGGAAACCCCTGGTCATCTTCACGCCCAAGAGTCTGCTGCGCGCCAAGGACGCCACTTCGCCGATCTCCGAATTCACGGGCGGGGGCTTCCAGACCGTGCTCACCGAGCGCGACGAGGCGGTGGTCAAGAACGCGGCCAAGGTCAGGCGCGTGATCGCGTGCTCGGGCAAGGTCTACTATGACCTGGTGAAAAAGCGCGAGGAAAAGGGCGCTCAGGATGTCGCGATCATTCGCGTCGAGCAGCTCTACCCCTTCCCGCACAAGGCCTTCGCCGCCGAACTCAAGCGCTTCGGCAAGGCCACCGACCTGGTCTGGTGCCAGGACGAGCCGCAGAACCAGGGTGCGTGGTTCTTCATTCAGCACAACATCCACGAGAACATGCTCGCGGGCCAGAAGCTCGGCTACGCCGGGCGCGCGGCCTCGGCCTCGCCGGCCGTGGGCTACGCGCATCTGCACGCCGAGCAGCAGAAGAACCTGGTCGAGGCCGCGTTCGCCAAGCTCAAGGGGTTTGTCCTGACCAAATAAGCCGGATCGGGCGTGAGGCGTCGGACGTTTCATGTCCGATGCCTGGCGCTCGACGCACCACGCACATCGCTAAACGGAATCAAAAATGTCCATCGTTGAAGTCAAAGTTCCCGAGTTGTCCGAGTCGATCGAAGAGGCCACGCTGCTGGAGTGGAAGAAGAAGGCGGGTGAGGCGGTCGCCGTCGATGAAATCCTGATCGAGATCGAAACCGACAAGGTCGTGCTCGAAGTGCCCGCGCCCGCCGCCGGCGTGCTCAGTGAGATCGTGCAGCCCGATGGGGCCACGGTCGCCGCGAGCCAGGTCATCGCCAGGATCGATACCGAGGCTGTGGCGGGAGCCGCTGCCCCTGCCGCCGCACCCGTGCCCGCCGCCGCTGCGCCCACGCCGGTGGCGGCTGCGCCTGCTGCGGCCGGTGGCAGCAAGGCTGGTGTCGCCATGCCCGCTGCCGCCAAGATCCTGGCCGAAAACAATCTCTCCGCCGCCAATGTACCCGGCACCGGTCGTGACGGCCGCGTGACCAAGGGCGACGCGCTGGCCGCCGTCGCAGGCGGCGTGAAGGTGGCGGCCGCCATTCCCACGGGCGTGCCCACCAAGGCCCTGCCGCAGGTGGCGGCACCCGTGGCGCCCGACCTGGGCAACCGCCCCGAGCAGCGCGTGGCCATGAGCCGCCTGCGCGCGCGCGTGGCCGAGCGCCTGCTGCAGTCGCAGGCCACCAACGCCATCCTGACCACCTTCAACGAGGTGAACATGGCGCCGGTGATGGAGCTGCGCAAGAAGTTCCAGGATGCGTTCACCAAGGAGCATGGCGTGAAGCTCGGCTTCATGTCCTTCTTCGTGAAGGCGGCGGTGCATGCGCTCAAGAAATACCCGGCGGTCAACGCCTCGGTGGACGGCACCGACATCGTCTACCACGGCTACTTCGACATCGGCATCGCCGTCGGTTCGCCGCGCGGTCTGGTCGTGCCCATCCTGCGCAATGCCGACCAGATGAGCTTCGCCGACATCGAGAAGAAGATCGCCGAGTTCGGCAAGAAGGCGGGCGACGGCAAGCTGACGCTCGACGAGCTCACTGGCGGCACCTTCTCGATCAGCAACGGCGGCGTGTTCGGCTCCATGCTCTCCACGCCCATCATCAACCCGCCGCAGTCGGCCATTCTGGGCGTGCACGCCACCAAGGAGCGCGCGGTGGTGGAAAACGGCCAGATCGTGATCCGCCCGATGAACTACCTGGCGCTGAGCTACGACCATCGCATCATCGACGGGCGTGAGGCGGTACTCAGCCTGGTGGCGATGAAGGACGCGCTGGAAGACCCCTCGCGCCTGCTGTTCGACATCTGAACGACCGGCCGCAAGCTACCCCAACCCACCCCTCGCGGTGGGTTTTCACCATGGATTTTGAGGAACAGAGATGAGCAAGTCATTTGATGTGGTCGTGATCGGCGCCGGCCCGGGCGGCTACATCGGCGCGATCCGCGCCGCGCAGCTGGGCATGAACGTCGCCTGCATCGACGAGTGGAAGAACGACCAGGGCGGCCCCGCGCCGGGCGGCACCTGCACTAATGTCGGCTGCATCCCCTCGAAGGCGCTGCTGCAGTCGTCCGAGCACTACGAGCAGGCGCGCCTGCACTTTGCCGAGCATGGCATCACGGCCAAGGACGTGAAGATGGACGTCGCGACCATGGTCGGCCGCAAGGCCGCCGTGGTGAAGCAGAACAACGACGGCATCCTTTACCTGTTCAAGAAGAACAAGGTCACGTTCTTCCACGGGCGCGGCTCCTTCGTGAAGGCGGTCGATGGCGGCTACGAGATCAAGGTGGCGGGCAAGGCCGAGGAAACGCTCGTCGCCAAGCAGGTCATCGTCGCCACGGGCTCCAACCCGCGCGAGCTGCCCGGCGCGCCGTTCGACGAGGAGACCATCCTCTCCAACGACGGCGCGCTGCGCATCCCGGCGGTGCCCAAGCGCCTGGGCCTGATCGGCTCGGGCGTGATCGGCCTGGAGATGGGCAGCGTCTGGCGCCGCGTGGGCGCCGAGGTCACGGTTCTCGAAGCGCTGCCGACCTTCCTGGGCGCGGTCGATGAGCAGATCGCCAAGGAGGCCAAGAAGGCGTTCGACAAGCAGGGCCTGAAAGTCGAGCTCGGCGTGAAGATCACCGAGGTCAAGACCGGCAAGAAGGGCGTGAGCGTGAGCTACACGGACGCCAAGGGCGCGGCGCAGAAGCTCGACGTGGACAAGCTCATCGTCTCCATCGGCCGCGTGCCCAACACGACGGGGCTGAACGCCGAGGCCGTGGGACTGAAGCTCACCGACCGCGGCATGGTCGAGGTCGATGAGCTGTGCCGCACCAACCTGCCCGGCGTCTGGGCCGTGGGTGACGTGGTGCGCGGCCCCATGCTCGCGCACAAGGCCGAGGAAGAGGGCGTGGCCGTGGCCGAGCGCATGGCGGGCCAGCACGGGCACGTGAACTTCAACACCATCCCGTGGGTGATCTACACCAGCCCGGAGATCGCCTGGGTGGGCAAGACCGAGCAGCAACTCAAGGCTGATGGGGTCAAGTACAGGACCGGCACCTTCCCGTTCATGGCCAATGGCCGCGCGCGGGCGCTGGGCGACACCACCGGTCTGGTCAAGATGCTGGCCGATGCCGCGACCGATGAAATCCTCGGGGTGCACATCGTCGGCCCGCTCGCGAGCGAGCTCGTGGCCGAGGCGGCCGTGGCCATGGAGTTCAAGGCCAGCAGCGAGGACATTGCCCGCATCTGCCACGCGCACCCGACGCTTTCCGAAGCCATGAAGGAAGCGGCGCTCGCCGTGGACAAGCGCACGCTCAATTTCTGAATTTCGAGCGAAATCGGCTGTTGGCGCTTTATGGACAAGCGCTGGCAGCTATTATTTTGTCGGGTGTATGCGCGTGTCGGTTCAGCAGATTTACGAAGAGGCCCTGGCGGCCAAGGGATTTCACAGCGACCCGGCGCAGTTGCGCGCGGTCGCGGCGCTGGAGCGCTGCGCCACCGAGTGGGGCGCGTACAAGCACCGGCGCTCCAATGCTTTGAAGAAGCTGCTGAACCACCCCGAGATTCCGCGCGGCGTGTACATGCACGGCGGCGTGGGGCGCGGCAAGAGCTTTCTCATGGACTGCTTTTTCACGGCCGTCCCGCTCAAGCGCAAGGTGCGGCTGCACTTTCACGAATTCATGCGCGAGGTGCAGCGCCAGTTGGCCGCGCTGCAGGGCACGCAGGACCCGCTCACCGTCCTCGGCGCCCAGATTGCCAGGCGCTACAAGCTGATCTGCTTCGACGAATTTCACATCGCCGACATCACCGACGCGATGATTCTGTACCGCCTGCTCGATTCGCTCTTCGCGCACGGCGTGGGGTTTGTGACCACATCGAACTTCGAGCCCGACGGCCTGTATCCCGATGGCCTGCACCGCGACCGCATTCTGCCCGCGATCGCCTTGCTCAAGGAGCGCCTGGAAGTGGTCAACGTGGACAACGGCGTCGACTACCGCAGCCAGACGCTGGAAGACGCGACGATCTACCACACGCCGCTCGGTCCCGAGGCAGAGGCCGCGATGGCCGCGATGTTCGAGCGCCTGGCCGAGGTGCGTGACGAAGACCCGTTGCTGCGCATCGAGGCGCGCGAGATCCACGCGCTGCGCCGCGCGGGTGGCGTGGTGTGGTTCGATTTCCGCGAGCTGTGCATGGGTCCGCGCTCGCAAAACGACTATCTGGAGATCGCCAGCCAGTTCCACACCGTGCTGCTCTCCAACGTGCCCTGGATGCCGGTGAACATGGCCTCGGCCGCGCGCCGCTTCACCTGGCTGGTGGATGTGCTCTACGACCGGCGCGTCAAGCTCGTCATCTCGGCAGCCGTGGCGCCCGAGCAGCTGTATACCGAGGGGCCGCTGCTGCACGAATTCCCGCGCACGGTCTCGCGCCTCAATGAAATGCAGACCCGGGAGTACCTGCAGCTCGAGCGCCGGGTGGTCGATACCCGCCTGACCTGAATTTGCTAGACCTTGGCTTCAAAGCCCGTGAAACGCTGCGGAGTCTTTTTTTCGTCGGTGATCGGCTCGATCCGCACGATGATCAGCGAGAGGTTGTCCCCACCGCCCTGGGCGCGCTGGCGCGCCTCCTGGATCAGGTATTCGCTGGCCTCACGTGGAGTCAGCGAGGCGATGGCGGTGGCCAGTTCGCGGGTGGTGAAGTAGTGCCACACGCCGTCGCTGCAGGCCAGCAGGCTGTCGCCCACCATCAGCTGGGAGATGTCGTAACCCGTGGTGGGCGGATCGGTGTCCATGCCCAGGCACCCCAGCAGGATGTTGGAGTGGGGATGGTCGCGCGCCTGCTCCTCGGTGAGTTCGCCCCGGTCGACCAGTGCCTGGACGTAGGAATGATCCTTGGTGCGGTGCAGGAGCTTCTTGCGCCTGAGGTGGTAGATGCGTGAATCGCCCGCGTGGATCCAGTGGCAGTCGCCGCCGGGGTTGATGATGAAGGCGGCGATGGTGCTGTGCGGTTCCTGCTCGGAGGAAATGGCGGTGAGGCGGATGACCAGATGTGCTTCCTGCACCAGGTTTTCGAGGAAGGCAGTGGCGTTGTCGGTATTCGGGTCGTAGCGCTCGAACACCTGGCTCGCCGTCATGATGACCTGGTCGGAGGCCTTGCGCCCGCCGCTGCGCCCGCCCATGCCGTCGGCCACGATGCCCAGGATGCAGCCGTTCACGCGAGGGTGGGTCAGCAGTTCCACCCGGTCTTGCTGATAGTCCCGGTCACCTCTGTCGGTGCCGGTGGCCGCCACGATGCGAAACGGCTTGTCCATACACGGGATTTACCAGAATTGCCACCAGGGATTGGATTTGCCCTTGAAACCGTGCTTGGGCAGCTCGCTGTGAGGATAGGAGGCATCGAGCACGCGCTGTGCATCGGTACTCAGCTGGGTGAGCCCCAGGGCCTCGTAGGAGCGCACCAGGATGTACAGCGCCTCTTCGTTGGAGGGCGCACTGGGGAAATCCTTGATCGATGACTGCGCACGGCTCACGGCCGCGACATAGGCACCGCGATCGAAATAGTAGCGCGCCACGTGCACGTCGTATTGCGCCAGCGAGTTCACGATGTAGGTCATGCGCTGGCGTGCATCGGGCGTGTAACGCGAATCCGGAAAGCGCGTAGCGAGTTCCTTGAACGCCTCGAACGAGTCCTTGGCCGCCTTCTGGTCGCGCTCGGACAGGTCCTGCCGCGAGAGCCAGGAGAACCAGCCCAGGTCGTCATTGAAGTTGACCACGCCCTTCATGTACAGCGCATAGTCGTAGGCGGGGCTCGCAGGGTGCAGTTTCATGAAGCGGTCGAGCGTGGCAATGGCCTGCGGCCGTTCGCCATCCTTGTACTGCGCGTAGGCCTTTTCCAATTGCGCCTGCTGGGCCAGCGGCGTGCCGGCGGCACGCCCTTCGAGCTTTTCGAGCAGCGGAACGGCCTTTTCCCAGGCGCCGCTCTTCATCTCGTCCTGGGCTTCCGACTGGATTTTCTGCACGCTCCAGTGCGCGGTGGGGTCCTCGGGCGTGCTGGAGCAGCCCGCAAAAGTGGCGGCAAGAAGCAGGGTGGCGGGCAAAAGTGCAAAAGGGCGCAGCATGGAGCGTGGGGAAACCTGAGCGACTGAATCCGGCCATTGTATGAAACCGCGCCCCCCCAGACCATGTGCAATTCACCGAAAATGGCGATCCCGCCACACCGGTCGGGCGCGTGACGGGGGGCGCAGGGGCCAGACGCCCGCCCTGTTGGTCCGCGCCACCGCTTCTGGACGATGATGCTCGAAGAACTCAACCGCTCTCTGTTTCTGTTGATCAATGGCCCGGCCGATCCGGGTGTGGCGGCGCTCGTTTTTGCCAGGCTGTGCGCCGTGGCCCTGATGTGGGTGGTGCCGCTGTACCTTGTGGTTGCATGGCTGCGCGGCGGCGAGGGCCGGCGCGTGATCTTGCTGGAGGCAGCGCTGGTCTGCGCGCTCGGTTTCCTGATATCGGCCGCGCTCGGCATGCTCTGGATGCATCCCCGGCCATTCATGGTGCCGCTGGGGCACACGCTCATGGCCCATGCGCCCGATTCCTCATTTCCCAGTGATCACCTGACGGGCATCTGGAGCGTGGCCTTCAGTCTGCTGTGGCACCCCAGGGTGCGCCGCGCGGGCATGGCGCTGGCGCTTCTGGGCCTGCCGGTCGCCTGGGCACGCATTTACCTTGGCGTCCATTTCCCGCTGGACATGGTGGGCGCCGCCCTGGTAGCGGCGGCAAGCGTGGCGGTTTTCCACGTGGTGCTGCCGGGCGCCGCCGGCCTGCTTCTGCCGGGGATCAACGCCGCCTACCGATGGGTGTTCGCCCCGCTGATCCGGCGCGGGTGGGTGGCGTATTGAGCCATCCGCCCGCTGAGGGCGGCGCGGGCGGCTCTTCCTACAATCGGCGGATGTTTGTCCACCTGCGCCTGCATTCTGAATTTTCCGTGGTCGACGGCACCACGCGCATCGATGAAGCGGTGGACGCCGCCGCCAGGGATGGCCAGGGAGCCTTGGCGCTCACCGACCTGAACAATCTGTTCGGCGCGCTCAAGCTCTACAAGGCCGCGCGTGGCAAAGGGGTCAAACCCGTCATCGGCGCCGAGATCTGCCTGGAAGATGTCGCGGGGGGCGAGCCCACGCGCATCGTGTTGCTGGTGCAGAACCGGCAGGGCTACTTCAACCTGTGCGAGTTGCTCACCCGCGCCTGGATGCAGGGGGTGGTGCGCGAGCTGGCGGTGTGCCGCTGGACGTGGCTGCAGGAACTGGCCGAGGGCTTGATAGCTCTCTCGGGCGCGCAGGCCGGCCCGGTGGGCCGTGCGCTGGTGCAGGGCAACGACGCGGGCGCCGCCGAGCAGGCACTGCAGCTCGCGGCCGTTTTTCCTCATCGTTTCTATCTGGAACTGCAGCGCGCGGGACGCGACGATGACGAGGCCCATGTGGTGGCCACCGTGCAGCTGGCGGCACGCCTGCAGCTGCCCGTCGTGGCCACGCAGCCGGTGCAGTTTCTGCAGGCCGATGACTACGAGGCGCACGAGGCGCGCATCTGCATCGCCGAGGGCAGCACCCTGGGCGACCGGCGGCGCGTGCGGCGCTTCACGCGCGAGCAGTATTTCAAGAGCAGCGCGCAGATGCAGCAGCTCTTTGCCGATGTGCCCTCGGCGCTGGCCAACACGGTGGAGATCGCGCGCCGCTGCAGCCTCTCGCTGGTGCTGGGCAAGCCGCAGCTGCCCGACTTCCCGATCCCGGCGGGCATGGTGATGGAGGACTATTTCCGCCGTGTCTCGCAGGAAGGCCTGGAGGAGCGCCTGCGCCATCTCTACCCCGATGCGACGCAGCGCGAGCGCGAGCGGCCGCGCTACGAGGAACGGCTGGCGTTCGAGCTGGGGATCATCATCGAGATGGGCTTTCCCGGCTATTTCCTGATCGTCGGCGACTTCATCCAGTGGGCCAAGAACAATGCCTGTCCGGTGGGCCCGGGGCGCGGCTCGGGCGCGGGCTCGCTCGTGGCCTACGCGCTCAAGATCACCGACCTCGATCCGCTGCACTACAACCTGCTGTTCGAGCGCTTCCTGAACCCCGAGCGCGTGTCGATGCCCGACTTCGACGTGGACTTCTGCCAGGCCAACCGCGACCGGGTGATCGACTACGTGAAGGAGCGCTACGGCAAGGATGCCGTGAGCCAGATTGCCACCTTCGGCACCATGGCCGCCAAGGCTGCGATCCGCGACGCCGGGCGCGTGATGGAGATGAGTTACACCTTCTGCGACGGCATCTCCAAGCTCGTGCCGGCCAAGCCAGGGCAGACCTACACGCTCGCCTATCCGCCAGAGCCGCGCATCGAAGGGGACAAGCACAACTACGCGCTGGAGCTGGAGCCGCAGCTCTGGGCGCGCGTCAAGGGCGAGGAAGAGGTGCGCATGGTCGTCGAGATGGCGCAGAAGCTCGAAGGCCTGACGCGCAACATCGGCATGCACGCGGGCGGCGTGCTGATCGCGCCGGGCAAGCTCACCGATTTTTGCCCGCTGTATCAGCAGCCGGGCAGCACCTCTGCCGTGAGCCAGTTCGACAAGGACGACGTCGAGGCGATCGGCCTGGTGAAGTTCGACTTTCTGGGCCTGGCGACGCTCACCATCCTGGAGCTGGCGCGCGAGTTCATCCGCGCGCGGCACAAAGGGCAGGAGAACTTTGCCTTCGAGAACATTCCGCTGGACGACGCGCCCACCTACCGGCTGTTCCAGGAGGGGCGCACCGAGGCGGTGTTCCAGTTCGAAAGCCGCGGCATGCAGGGCATGCTCAAGGAAGCGCGCCCCGGCCGCCTCGAAGACCTGATTGCCTTGAATGCCCTGTACCGCCCGGGGCCGATGGACCTGATCCCGAGCTACATCAACCGCAAGCACGGCAAGGAAGAGGTGATCTACCCGCACCCGCTGGTCGAGCCGGTGCTGGCCGAGACCTACGGCATCATGGTCTACCAGGAGCAGGTGATGCAGACCGCGCAGGTGCTGGGCGGCTACACGCTCGGCGGCGCCGACCTGCTGCGCCGCGCGATGGGCAAGAAAAAGCACGAGGAAATGGCCAGGCACCGCGAAATTTTTCGCAAGGGTGCAGCAGAAAAGGGCATAGGGCAGGCGACGGCGGACGAGGTCTTCGACCTCATGGAGAAATTCGCGGGCTACGGCTTCAACAAGTCGCACGCGGCCGCCTACTCGCTGCTGGCCTACCACACCGGCTGGCTCAAGGTGCACTACACGGCGGAGTTCTTCTGCGCCAACATGACCATCGAGATGGACGACACCGACAAGCTCAAGGTGCTGGTCGATGACGCCATCCGCGAGGGCCTGTCGTTCGAGCCGCCCGACATCAACCGCGGCGTGCACCGCTTTGAGCCCGTGACGGACAAGGTGATCCGCTATGGCCTGGGCGCGGTCAAGGGTACGGGCCAGCAGGCGATCGAGGCCATCGTCGCGGCGCGCGAAGGCCGGGGCGAAGGGCCGCAGGGCAGCACGCGCGGGCCGTTTGCGAGCCTTTTTGACTTTTGCACGCGGGTGGATCGCACGCGCATCAACAAGCGCACGGTGGAGGCGCTCGTCAAGGCCGGGGCGTTCGACGTCATCGACCGCAATCGCGCGGCGCTGGCCGCGTCGATCGACATCGCGTTCGAGTATGCGCAGGCCCGGCTGGCCAACGCCAACCAGGGCGGGCTGTTCGACATGATGGGTGACGGTGCGGTGGGCGCGAGCGACGAGGAGCCGCCGCTTGCGAGCGTGCTGCCCTGGGATGTGCGCGAGCGACTGACGCAGGAGAAGGCGGCCATCGGCTTTCACCTCTCGGGGCATCTGTTCGATGCGGTCGAGAGCGAGGTCAGGCGCTTTGCCCCGACGCCCCTTGCCCAGCTCGCCGACAGCCGCGAGAGCGTCCTGGTCGCGGGCATCGTGGCCGATCTGCGCGCGATCAACGGCCAGCGCGGCAAGCTCACGCTGTTCAAGCTCGACGACAGGAGCGCCGCGATCGACGTCTCCGCCGATGAAGGCGTGGCTGCCGCGGCCGCCGAGGCCTTGCGTGACGACGAGGCGGTCGTGATCAGCGGGCGTGTGCAACCGGACCACTTCAATGGCGGCCTGCGCCTGAAGGCGCAGCAGGTCTGGAGCGTGCCGATGGCGCGCGCGCGCTTTGGCAAGTACCTGCGGGTGCAGGCGGGCGCGAGCGTGCCCGACGTGGCCGCCTTCGTGCGGCGCTTTCCGCCGAAAGTCGAGGAAACCGGGGAAGGCCATGCCCTGGCGCGCGGCCTGTGCGTGCGCCTGGGGCTGCTGTGCAAGGCGGACGGCCAGGTGGCCAGCGCAGAATTGCAACTGGGGGACGCCAGCCGCTTTTTCCCCTCGGATGCGGCCCTGGCCGCCTGGGGTGCGCAGGCCGGTGCCGATGCGGTCCATGTGGTGTACTCCGTGTCTTGATAGCGCCCCTGCACGGTCTGGCAAGGCCCGGCGGCGTCTTGCGTTCACCCTTTGCGGCGAATGCTTGAAAAGCGGGGCGGCGGCACCAGATTCACAGCCATCAGGCTTTGCGCTTGATCGCTAGAATGAGTTTCATGGTTACCAAAGCGCCCGTGCCAACACCCCGCGAGCCATCCTGGGATGAGGGCGGCTCGGTTGTTGCCGAGCGGCGCACGCAAAAGCTGCAGCCCCCGCACCTGTACCAGGTGGTGATGCTCAACGACGATTTCACGCCCATGGAGTTCGTGGTCGTCGTGCTGCAGGAATTCTTCAACAAGGACCGCGAGGCCGCCACGCAGATCATGCTCAAGATCCATCTCGATGGCAAAGGCGTGTGCGGCGTCTATACCCGTGATATCGCCGACACCAAGGTGGCGCAGGTGATGGACGCGGCGCACAAGGCAGGCCACCCCTTGCAATGTCTCGCGGAGCCTGTTGAATGACAGACCTCTCGCCCTGATCTACAGTTAGTCCCAACCGCAAGCCAAAGGAGTTCTCACATGATTGCCCAGGAACTGGAAGTCAGCTTGCACATGGCCTTCGTAGAGGCCCGCCAGCAGCGCCACGAGTTCATCACCGTGGAGCACCTGCTGCTGGCCCTGCTGGACAACCCGAGCGCCACCGAGGTGCTCAAGGCCTGCGCGGCCAACATCGACGACCTGCGTGCGTCGCTCAGCAACTTCATCAAGGACAACACGCCGCAGGTGGCGGGCAGCGACGAGGTCGATACCCAGCCCACGCTCGGTTTTCAGCGCGTGATCCAGCGCGCCATCATGCACGTGCAGTCCACCGGCAACGGCAAGAAGGAAGTCACGGGCGCCAACGTGCTCGTCGCCATCTATGGCGAGAAGGATTCGCACGCGGTGTATTACCTGCACCAGCAGGGCGTGACGCGCCTGGACGTGGTCAATTTCATTGCCCACGGCATCCGCAAGGGCGAGGCGGCCGAGCAGGCCAGGCCCGAGGCGCCGCAGACCGAAAGCGAGGAGGGCGCGGGCCAGGGCGGCGAGCGCAGCGAAAAGGCCTCGCCGCTGGAGCAGTACACGCAAAACCTCAACCAGGCCGCCAAGGACGGCAAGATCGATCCGCTGATCGGGCGCAACTACGAGGTCGAGCGCACGGTGCAGATCCTGTGCCGCAGGCGCAAGAACAACCCGCTGCTGGTGGGCGAGGCCGGCGTGGGCAAGACCGCGATCGCCGAAGGCCTGGCCTGGCGCATCACGCAGGGCGATGTGCCCGAGATTCTCAAGGACTCCACCGTCTACGCGCTGGACATGGGCGCGCTGCTGGCGGGCACCAAGTACCGCGGCGACTTCGAGCAGCGCCTGAAGGGCGTCCTGAAGAACCTCAAGGACAAGCCCAGCGCCATCCTGTTCATCGACGAAATCCACACGCTGATCGGCGCGGGTGCGGCCTCGGGCGGCACGCTGGACGCGAGCAATCTGCTCAAGCCAGCGCTCAGCTCCGGCGCGCTCAAGTGCATAGGCGCGACCACGTACACCGAGTACCGCGGCATCTTCGAGAAGGATGCGGCGCTGTCGCGGCGCTTCCAGAAGGTGGACGTGGTCGAGCCCACGGTGGCCGAGACGGTGGACATCCTGAAGGGGCTCAAGAGCCGCTTTGAGGAGCACCACAGCGTCAAGTACGCGGCCGCGGCGCTGCAGGCGGCGGCCGAGCTGTCGGCCAAGTACATCAACGACCGGCACCTGCCCGACAAGGCGATCGACGTGATCGACGAGGCGGGTGCGGCGCAGCGCATCCTCACGCCCTCCAAGCGCAAGAAGACCATAGGCAAGAGCGAGATCGAGGAGATCGTCGCGAAGATCGCGCGCATTCCGCCCGCCAACGTCAGCAATGACGACCGCGGCAAGCTGCAGACGCTGGAGCGCGACCTGAAGAGCGTGGTCTTCGGCCAGGACAAGGCGCTCGAAGTGCTCGCGTCCAGCGTGAAGATGGCGCGCTCCGGCCTGGGCAAGGGCGACAAGCCGATCGGCGCCTTCCTGTTCAGCGGCCCCACGGGCGTGGGCAAGACCGAGGCCGCGCGCCAGCTCGCCTACGTGATGGGTATCGATCTGATCCGCTTCGACATGTCCGAGTACATGGAGCGCCATGCCGTGAGCCGTCTGATCGGCGCGCCTCCGGGCTATGTCGGATTCGACCAGGGCGGGCTCTTGACCGAGGCGATCGCCAAGAAGCCGCACGCGGTACTGCTGCTCGACGAAATCGAGAAGGCGCACCCGGACATCTTCAACGTGCTGCTGCAGGTGATGGACCACGGCACGCTCACCGACAACAACGGGCGCAAGGCCGATTTTCGCAACGTCATCATCGTGATGACGACGAACGCCGGTGCCGAGACGATGAACAAGTCCACCATCGGCTTCACCACGCAGCGCCAGCAGGGCGACGAGATGGCCGACATCAAGCGCCTGTTCACGCCCGAGTTCCGCAACCGGCTCGATGCCATCGTGAGCTTCAAGGCGCTCGACGAGCAGGTCATCCTGCGCGTGGTGGATAAATTCCTGCTGCAGCTGGAGCAGCAGCTGTCCGACAAGAAGGTTGATGTCACCTTTACCGACGATCTGCGCAAGCACCTCGCGAAGAAGGGGTTCGATCCGCTCATGGGCGCGCGGCCGATGCAGCGCCTGATCCAGGACACGATCCGCAAGGCGCTGGCCGACGAACTGCTGTTCGGCCGCCTGGCCGATGGCGGACGCGTGACGGTGGACGTCGAGCACAAGCAGGGCGACAAGGGCGTGGAGAGCGACGAGATCAAGCTCGACATCCAGCCGCTGCCGAAGAAGGAGCGCGCTAGGAGCCGCGAGGCCGCGGAGCATGAGGAAGAAGCGGCCGCGGATTGATGCGCGCCTGATGTCCATGCCAGCCCGCCTGTCCGGCGGGCTTTTTATATGAAACAGGGCGCAAACGCTTGTCCATCAAGCGCGAGCAGCTATAAAGTTTAACAATGACTGGGATCGCGGGCTGGCGCAGCGCCTTGGCAGATTTGTCTCCGGCCAATTTCGGCCTGGTCATGGCCACCGGCATCGTGGCGTTGGCGGCCTCGATGATGGGCCTGACCTGGATCGCCCGCGCGCTGTTCATGCTCAACGTGCTGCAGTACGGGGTGCTGGCGCTGCTGTACCTGCTGCGCGCGCTGCTGCACCCGCGACGCTTCTTTGGCGACATGGCCGATCACGCCGTGGGCCCGGGCTACTTCACCGTGGTGGCGGCCACCGGCGTGCTGGCCTCGCAATACCTGGTGCAGCAGCACAACCGCGCGGTGGGCCTGGCGCTGGGGGCGCTCACGCTGGGGCTGTGGGCGGCGTTCACGTATGCGATGTTTCTGGGCTTCATCATCAAGCGCCACAAACCCACCTTGGTACGCGGCATCAGCGGCTCATGGCTGCTGGCGGTCGTGGCCACGCAATCGGTGGCGGTGGTGTGCGCGCTGCTGGCGCCCGACATGACAATGCGCTGGCGGCCCACGCTCAATTTCCTGGCGCTGACCCTGTGGCTGTGGGCCGGGGTGCTGTATCTGTGGCTGATGGGCCTGATCTTCTACCGCTTCATGTTCCTGCGCCTCGCGCCCGAGGAGCTCGTGCCCTCGTACTGGATCAACATGGGCGCGCTGGCGATCTCGACGCTCGCGGGCGCGCTGCTGATCCAGGAAGCGCCCGAGGCGCCGTGGCTGGCCACCCTGCTGCCCTTCGTCAAGGGCTACACGCTGCTGTACTGGGCCACGGGCAGTTGGTGGATTCCGGTGCTGGTGCTGCTGGGCATCTGGCGCCACGGCGTGCGCCGTTATCCGCTGCGCTACGAGCCTTTGTACTGGGGGCTGGTGTTCCCGCTGGGCATGTACGCCGCGTGCACCTGGCAGATGGATGCGGCGCTGGGCATCGGGCTGCTGGCGCCGCTGGCGCAGCTGTTCCTGTGGCTGGGCATGCTGGCGTGGCTCGTCACGTGGGGCGGGATGCTGCGGCGGGTGTCGACGCTGCTGCGGGGCAGGCGCGTCCGTACGCCTGGCGTCGGGTAGGGGCAGCTTGCCGGGTAGCCGTCAGCGCCGCGCGAACGCGGCAGTGAGGGCATCGGCCACGGCGCGCAGCCGGGGCGTGCCGCGCCATTCCCGGTGCACCGCGAGCCAGCAGGGCATGGGGGCGATGGCGATGTCCGGCAGCACGCGCACGAGTTCGGGCGTGCGCTCGGCCACCGCCACGATGCCCGCGCCGATGCCGAGACCTTCGAGCACCGCCCGCCACGCAAGCGCCGAATCGTCGGTGCGCAGCGCGAAGAACGTCCGCGTGACGCTGTAGCCCGCGAGCGCGAAGCCGCGGCGCATCTGCTCGCCTTCGTTCGGGCCGATCCAGGCATGCGCGGCCAGCGTCTCGCGCGTCACAGGGCCGTGGCGCGCGAGGTAGTCGCGGTGCGCATACAGGCCCACGGGCAGGTCGGCCAGCCGCCGCGCGATCAATCCGCCCTCGCGTGGACGGAACATGCGCAGTGCGATATCGGCGTCGCGCGCCAGCAGGTCTTTCACGCCGTCGTCCGCCAGCAGTTCGATCTGGATCTCGGGGTGCTCCTCGCGCAGCGTGCGTAGCGCCGGCAGCAGCAGATGCTGGCTCACCATGGCACTGGCGGTGATGCGCACCGTGCCGGCGAGCGTGTGCGCCTGCTGCTCGATGGCCAGCGCCATGCGCGCCACCTGCTGGCGCATGCGCCGCGCCGGCTCGATCAGCGCCGCGCCCGCCGCCGTCGCGGTGAGCCCGCGGGGCGTGCGCTCGAACAGCGCCTGCCCGAGCCCTTCCTCCAGTTGCGCCAGCCGCCGGCTCAGCGTCGGCTGGCTCTCGCCGAGCGCGCGGGCTGCGGCGCCGAGCGAGCCCGCCTCGGCCGCCGCGAGGAAAGCCTGCAGCAGCCGCCAGTCGAGGGTTTGTGCATCCATGCGGGCACTCTACACCCATTCATATGTGAATGGCCATCATGTCTTTTCTGTGATTCCATGGCGAGTTCATTGCCGTCATGATCGAGGCATGAACACCCTGCACCCCCCCACCGGACCCGAGGCCTTTCACCTGATCATCGGCGGCGGCCAGATCGGCTATGCGGCCGCCGAACACTTGCGGGAGTGCGGCCAGCGGGCGGTCATTGCCCGCAGGCATCCTCCGGGAGATGCATCCGAGGGCGCGCACATCGCGCTCGATGCGCTCGACGCGCGCGCGGTGCGCGAGGCCACGCGCGGGGCCAGCCACATCCACCTGACGCTGGGCCTGCCCTACCGCACGCGCGTCTGGCAGCGCGACTGGCCGCGCATCGTGCAGGGCGCGATCGACGCGGCGCTGGCGCACGGTGCGCGCCTGGTCTGGTTCGACAACCTCTATGCCTACGGGCCGCTGCCGCTGAAGGTGCCGATGCGCGAAGACCACACGATCGATCCGCCCTCGCGCAAGGGCCAGGTGCGCGCCGCTCTGCTGCGGATGATCGAGCGCGCAGGCCGGGAGCGCGGCTTGCGCTGGCTCGTCGCCCGCAGCGCGGATTTCTACGGCCCAGGCGTGCGGCAGTCGCTGCTGCACGCGGTGGCGATGCAGCGGCAGGCGCAGGGGCGCGCCGCGTGGTGGCTGGGCGATGCAGACCGCCTGCACAGCTTCACCTACGTGCCGGACGCGGGCCGCGCGCTTGCCACGCTGGCGCTTGACGACGCGGCGTACCAACAGAGCTGGCACCTGCCGACCGCAAGCCCTGCGACCACGCCGCGCGAGCTTCTCACGTGGTCGGCCCGGCTGCTGGGCGCACCCACCCAGGTGGTAACGCCGCACTATGCCTTGCTGTGGGGACTGGGCCTGGTGGTGCCTGACCTGCGCGAGGTGCGCGAGATGCTCTACCAGAATCAACAGGACTATGTCTTCAGCAGCGCGAAGTTCGAGGCGCACTACCCGGCGTTTCGCATCACGCCCTACGAGGAAGGCATCGCCGCGATGGCACGCGCGCTGCGTGCCTGAGGTGGCACGGGGCGCTACACCGCCGAGCGCTCCAGCGCCTGGTCGATGTCCCAGAGGATGTCGTCCACATCCTCGATGCCGACCGACAGTCGCACCATGTCGCTGCTCACGCCCGCGCGCGCCAGTTCTTCGTCATTCAGTTGTCGGTGCGTGGTCGAAGCCGGGTGCAGCAGCAGCGTCTTGGCGTCGCCGATGTTGGCCAGATGGCTGAGGAATTCGCAGGCGTCGATGAATTTCTCGCCGGCCGCAGCGCCCCCCTGGATGCCGAAGGTGAGCAGCCCCGAGGCGCCGGGCGCGCCGTCGATGGCGCGAAACTGCTTGCGCGCCAGCTCGTGATACGGCGAATCGGGCAGGCCGGGGTAGTTGACCCAGGCGACGCGCGGGTGTTGCTGCAGGTGGCGCGCCACGGCCAGCGCGTTGCGGCAGTGCGCCTGCATGCGCAGGTGCAGCGTTTCGGCGCCCTGCAGCAGCAGCCAGGCGCTTATCGGCGAGAGTACGCCGCCATAGGTGCGATTGACCTCCATGCGCGCCTTCATGGTGTAGCCGAAGTCGCCGAAGGTCTCGTAGAACTTCACGCCGTGGTAGGCCCGGCTGGGTTCGACCATGTCGGGAAACTTGCCGTTGTCCCACGGAAAGCGCCCGCTTTCGATCAGCACGCCGCCCATGGTGGTGCCGTGGCCGCCGATGTACTTGGTGGCGCTATGCACCACGATGTCCGCGCCCAGCGTGAGCGGGTTGCACAGATAGGGGCTGGCGACGGTGTTGTCGATGATGAGCGGCACGCCGTGCGCGTGGGCCACGTCGGCTATTGAACCGATGTCCAGCACGTTCACCAGCGGGTTGCCCAGCGTCTCGCCGAAGACCACGCGGGTTTCGGGGCGCATGGCGCGCGCGAAGTTGTCCGGGTCCTTCGGGTCGACAAAGGTGGTGGTGATGCCCAGGCGTTCGAAGCCGATGCCGAGCTGCCCGATGCTGCCGCCGTAGAGCGTGCTCGCGGCCACCACGTGGTCACCGCTTTTCAGCAGCGCGAACAGCGCGGTCATCTGCGCCGCCATGCCACTGGCACAGGCGAGCGCCGCGCGGCCGTCTTCCAGGCTCGCCATGCGTTCCTCGAACACGGCGACCGTGGGGTTGCTGATGCGGCTGTAGACGTTGCCGAAGGTCTCCAGGTTGAAGAGCTGGCTGGCGTGCTCGGCTCCGTCGAAGACGAAGCTCGTGGTCTGGTGAATCGGCGTGGCGCGCGCGCCGGTGACGGGGTCGGGCTGGGCACCGGCGTGGATGGCGCGGGTGCCGAAGCCGAAGAGGTGGTCGCCGTGGGGAGGAGTCATGTTTGTGAGCCAAAAGAGCCGCTAGCGCTTTCCTGTTAAGCGCGAGCAGCTATCAAATCAGTAAGGCAACTGCCGCGCTCGCCTGGAGGTGATGACCCGGGTGTTCACCCCCATCCAGCCCAGGCCGCCGAAGAGCCGTGCGTGCTCGATCTTCACGCAGCGGTCCTGCACGACATCGAGCCCCGCCGCGCGGGCGATTTGCGCCGATGTTTCGTTCACCACGCCCAGCTGCAGCCACAGGCACGAGGCGCCGATGGCCACCGCCTCTTCGGCCAGCGGTGGCGTGTCTTCGGCGCGGCGAAAGCAGTCCACCATGTCGATGTGCCGGCCCTCGCGCTCGAGCGCCTGCGCGGCCTCGGTCACGCTGGCGTAGGCGTGCTCGCCGAGGATGGAGCCGCCGGTTTGGGCGACGAGCGGGTTCACGGGCACGATGCGGTAGCCGTGCGCCTGCATGTACTGCGCGGCGAAGTGGCTGGGGCGGTGCCACTGCGGCGACAGGCCGACGACGGCGATGGTGCGGCAGCGCGCCAGGATGGCGCGCAGCTGGCTGCTGAGGATGGGCGGGCTCTGAAGCGGGGTCATGGTTGGGCGGCCTTGGTCTGTTGCTGCAGCAGGCGCTGCAGCAGCTCCTGCGTGGGGTAGCCGTCGGCCACCAGGCTCTGGCTTGCCTGAAAGCGCCGCAGCGCGGCGCGGGTGGCCGGGCCGATGACGCCGTCCACATCACCTGCCTCCATGCCGAGCTGGTTGAGCGCCGTCTGCATCGTCTGGATGTCGGCGCGCGCCAGGGGCTTGAGCTGGCGCGGCCATGAAGCAAGCAGGCCCGGGCCGCCATCGATCTGCTGCGCCAGCAGCGAGACCGCCAGCGCGTAGTTGGTCGAGCTGTTGTAGAGCAGCAGCACGCGAAAGTTGTTGCCCACCATCACTGCCGGGCCGCGCTCGCCCGCGGGCGTGAGGATGGAAGCGTCGCGCATCGCGGGCAGGGGGCGCTCATCCATGGTGCGCACGCCCTCGGCGGCCCAGGCACTGCTGTCCTGGCGCACCGTGAGCTCGGCGTGGCTGTAGTCGAAGCTCGCGGGCAGGCGCACTTCCACGCCCCAGGGCTCGCTTGGGCGCCAGCCCGATTGCGCGAGGAAATTGGCGGTGGAGGCGACCACGTCGGCGGTGCTGCCCCAGATGTCTCGCTTGCCGTCGCCATCGGCGTCGACCGCGTATTTGAGGTAGACCGAAGGCAGAAACTGTGTGTGCCCCATGGCCCCGGCCCAGGAGCCGATCAGGCCGCCCGCGGGCATGTAGCCCTTGTCCACGATGGTGAGCGCGGCCATCAGCTCGGAGCGCGCCCATTCGCGGCGGCGCCCGTCGTAGGCAAGCGTGGCCAGCGCGTCTATGGTGCGGAAATTGCCGAAATGCGTGCCGTAGTTGCTCTCCACTCCCCAAATGGCGGTGATGATGCCGGTGGGCACGCCGTAGCGCCCGGTAGCGTCATCCATGACCTTGGCATTGATCTGCCGCAGGGTCTTGCCGGCGACGATGCGCTGGGTGGAGACGGCGGAGTCCAGGTACTGCCACACGGGGCGCACGAATTCGGGCTGGGCGCCGTCGAGCTCGATCACCTGCGCCAGCCAGCGCGCCTTGCCCAGGGTGGCGTCGATGGTGGCGCGGCTGATGCCGGCCTTGAGGGCGTCCTTTGAAAAATCGGCCACCCAGGCGCGAAATCCCTCGGCGGGATCCGACGTGTCGGTGGCGGCGGGTGCGGGGGGAGCGGCGAGCGTGGTGCAGCTGGCGGTGCCCAGCAGGGCGGCCAGCGCAAGAATGAAGGCGGGGGCGCGCGCGCGGAAAACGGATGGAGAGCGCATGCGCAGATTGTGCCCAAGTCCGGGCGGTGGTGGCGCGGCGGCCGGGCATACTCGCCACAGGCTTGCCCCTTGCTTCACCCACCATGCACACTTTCCTCTGGCACGATTACGAAACCTTCGGCACCGATACGCGGCGCGACCGCCCGGCGCAGTTTGCCGCGATCCGCACCGATGCCGAGCTGAGGGAAATCGGCGAGCCCGTCATGCTGTACTGCAAGCCGACGGACGATTACCTGCCCGACCCGGGCGCTTGCCTGATCACCGGCATCACGCCGCAGCAGTGCCTCGCGCATGGCCTGCCCGAGCACGCATTCGCCGCGCGCATCGAGCAGGAGCTGGCGCAGGCGGGCACCATAGGCGTGGGCTACAACACCATACGCTTCGACGATGAAGTCACGCGTTTCATGTTCTGGCGCAACCTCATCGACCCCTATGCGCGCGAATGGCAGAACCAGTGCGGCCGCTGGGATCTGCTCGACGTGGTGCGCATGGCGTATGCGCTGCGCCCCGACGGCATCGCCTGGCCGGTGGTCGATGGCAAGCCGAGCTTTCGGCTGGAAAAACTGACGCAGGCCAATGGCATCGCGCACGAAGCCGCGCACGATGCGCTTTCGGATGTGCGCGCCACGATTGCGCTGGCGCGCCTGATCCGCCAGCACAATCCGCGGCTCTTCGATTTTGCGCTGTCGCTCCACAAAAAAGAGCGCGTGGCGCAGGAATTGCGCCTTCCAACCACGCAAAGCACCGCCAAACCGTTTCTGCATGTGTCGGGCATGTTCGCGGCCGAGCGCGGGTGCCTGGCGCTGATGTGGCCGTTGGCGATGCATCCGACGAACAAGAACGAACTGCTCGCCTGGGACCTGGCGCACGACCCGGGCGTGCTGGCGGGCCTGTCGGCGTCGGAGCTGCGCGAGCGCCTGTTCACGCGCGCCGACGAAAGGCCCGAGGGCGTGGCGCGCCTGCCGATCAAGGGCGTGCACCTGAACAAGTCGCCGATGGTGGTGGGCCACCTGAACACGCTCACGCCCGCGCTCGCGCGCAAGTGGGGAATCGACGTCGCGCAGGCGATGCAGCATGCCGAGATCGCGCGCGCCCTGCCCGACATGAGCGCGATCTGGTCCGCGGTGTACGCGCGGCCCGACGAACCCGCGCCCGACGTGGATCAGGATTTGTACGGCGGCTTTCTCGGCAACGAAGACCGCAGGCGCCTGACCCGGCTGCGCGGCCTCGCCGCGGCCGAACTTGCGCAGGCGCGCGCGGGCTTTGACGATGCGCGCCTCGCGGAGCTGCTGTTTCGCTACCGCGCGCGCAACTTCCCCGAGACGCTCACCACCGAGGAGCAGGCGCGCTGGCAGGCGCACCGCGTGGCCACGCTGATGGAAGGCGAGGGCGGCGCGCGCACCTTCGACGCGCTGTTCGCGCAGCTCGATGCGCTGGGTGAGCAGGCCGATGAGCGCGCCGGCGCGATTCTTGAAGCGATCTATGACTACGCCGAGGCGATCGCGCCAGACATGGGCTGAGGCAGGGGCCGAACAAGCCCCTTGAACAACTGCAGCACGCCCCAGGCCAGCAGCAGCGGGATCACCAGGGTCTGCAGCGCGAACACGACGATCAGCGTGACGAGCCGCTCCACGAGCTGATCGACGGCGGCGGCAATTTCGCCGAGTCGTGCCTGCGCCGCTTGCACGGGGTGGCTGGCGGCCTCTTTGGCGTCGCTGCCCCATTGCTTGAGCCGGTCAAGCAGGCGGGTCGCGGCGGCATCGCTGCTTCCGGTGTCCTTGCCTTCGGCGGACTCCTTGGTGTCGGCAGACGGTGCTTCGCTCTGCAGCGCCTGCAGTCGTTTCGTGGCGGTGTCGCTGGCGAGCTGGCTCTCGTTGTAGGGCTGCGCCAGGAAGCGTGCGAAGAGTTGCTCGCTGCCGAGAATGGTGACGGGCATGACCAGCCGCACGAACAGCAGCAGCACCAGCGCCTGGGCGAGCCACGGCGGGTCACGCCCGCCACGGCGCAGGGCGAGCCACAGCAGCGCCAGCGCCGAGACGGCGCCCGAGACCCAGACGTTCGCGCCCATCTCAAGCAGGAATTTCTGCAGCCCGAAGGCGACGCTGGCCCAGAGCATCCAGTCCGCCACCTGGGCCGTGAGTTCGTTGATGGGCGTGAGCAGGCGCCCCGGCGTGAGCGTGACCCCCATGCCCATGGGCTGCACGGCCAGCTCCGTACCCTGCACCACCGAGACCACGCCATGCAGCGTGCGCGCCGTGGCAAAGCTCACGAGCGCGCGCTTGAGGCCCGCGTCCACCGCCTGCTGCGCCGCGGTGTTGAACGCGGGCCACCAGCACAGCGCCACGCCGATCGCGAGCAGGGCGGCCGCCACGGCGGCGCGCAGCGCGCTGAAGCTGGAGGAATGGCCGGTGGCGAACATGGTGCGGCTCCCGTGGTGGGGGCTGTTCAGTGTAGCGGGACGGCGTTCGCGGGCGCCATTCGCGGGCGCCGTGGGCTGAACCGCCTCAGTGGCTCAGCGCATTGAGCAGGTCCGACTCGATGCGCAGCTGCAGCTCGCCGCGCTGCAGTTCCTCGCCGGCGATGACGAAGGTGTCTTCCACCCGCTCGCCCAGCGTGCTGACCTTGGCCAGCTGCACGCTCAGCGCATGGGCCGCGAGCACGCCCGCCACCACGTACAGCAGGCCGGCGCGGTCGGCGGCGGTCAGCGTCAGTATCCAGCGCTCGCCGTGTTCGTCGGGCCTGAGCGTGACGCGCGTGGCCACGGGAAAGCTGCGCGCGCGCCGCGACAGGCGCATGGGGCGCGGCTGGGGCAGCGCGGTGCGCAGATCGATCGCGTGCGGCAGCTCGTTTTCCACCAGCGTGATGAGCTCGCGCACGCCGCTCACGGCGTGGCGCGGCATCACCTGGAAGGTGTCCAGCGCATGGCCGCTGCGCGTGGTGTGGATGCGCGCGGCGAGGATGGAGAAATCGGCGCGGTCGAAGTAGCCGCAGATGCGCAGAAACAGTTCGCTCTGGTCCGGCGTGTAGACCAGCACCTGCAGACCCTCGCCCGCGAGCGACTTGCGCGCGCGCACCACGGGCTGGCGCGAGTCCACCACCTCGCGCAGCTGGCGCGTGTGCCAGGCGATGTCGGCGGCGTCGTGGCGCAGGAAGTAGCTCACGTCCAGCGTCTGCCAGAGCTTCTCGTGGGCGTTCGTCGGCAGCGCGTGCAGCGCCAGCACCACGCGCGCGTCGCGCTTGCGCTCCTCGATTTCGGTGGCGGGATCGGGGGTGCGCCCGCCGAGCGCCGCCAGGCTGGCGTGGTACAGGTCTTCGAGCAGCTTGCCTTTCCACGCGGTCCACACCTTGGGGCTGGTGCCGCGGATGTCCGCCACGGTCAGCAGGTACAGCGCCGTAAGCGCCCGCTCGCTGCGCACGCGCTCGGCGAAGGCGGCGATGACCGCCGGGTCGCTCAGGTCCTGCTTTTGCGCCACCTGGCTCATCAGGAGGTGCTCGGCCACGAGAAATTCGATGAGCCGCGCGTCGTCGCCGGTGATGCCGTGCGCGGCGTATTGGCGGCAGAAATGCGCGGCCTCGCGTGCGCCGATCTGCGAGTGGTTGCCCCCGCGCCCCTTGCCGATGTCGTGAAAGAGCGCCGCGATCGTGAGGATCCAGGGTTTGTCCCAGCCCGTGGCCAGTTGCGAGCACAGCGGGTATTCGTGCGCGTGCTCGGGCATGAAGAAGCGCCGCAGGTTGCGCACCACCATGAGGATGTGCTGGTCCACGGTGTAGACGTGGAACAGGTCGTGCTGCATCTGCCCGACGATGCGCCGAAACGGGCCGAGCAGGCGCCCGAGCACCGAGGTCTGGTTCATGAGCCGCAGCACATGCGTGACGCCCGAGCCCTGGCGCAGGATCTGCATGAAGCAGTCGCGGTTGGCTTCGTCGTCGCGAAAGGCTCGGTCCATCAGCGGGCGCGCGTTGTAGAGCGCGCGCAGCGTGCGCACCGACAGGCCCTCGATGCCGGGCGTGCTCTGGTAGCGCAGGAAGGTGCGCAGGATGGCCTGGGGCTTGCGCGTGTAGAGGTCGCCGCGCGCAATCTCCAGCAGATTGCCCTTTTGCAGGAATTCGGCGTCGATGGGAATGAGCGGCGCGGTCGAGGGCTGCACCTGCTCCTCGATTTCCAGCAGCAGGATCTGCGTGAGCTGCGTGACCGCCTTGGCTGCCCAGTAGTAGCGGCGCATGAGCTGCTCGCTGGCGCGCAGCCAGCGCCCGCCCGTGCCCTGGACGTCGCTCAGGCCGAAGGTCTGCGCCACGGCGGCCTGCAGGTCGAACACCAGCCGGTCCTCGTGCCGGCCCGCGACGGTGTGCAGGCGCGCACGGATGAGGCAGAGCATGGCTTCGTTGTGCTCGATCTGGCGCCGTTCGTAAGCGGTGGCGAGGCCCCGCTCGGCCAGTTCGCGCCAGCTGCCGCCCAGGTGCGCCGCGCGCGCGAGCCAGAGCACGAGGTGCAGATCGCGCAGGCCGCCGGGCGACTCCTTGCAGTCGGGTTCCAGCGCGTAGGGTGTGTGCTCGTGGCGCGTGTGGCGCTGGTGCAATTCCAGCAGCTTGTCCTGCACGAAGGCGCGCACGTCGAGCTGCTCGGCATGCGCCTGCGTCAGCGCGGCGAAGAGCTGCGTGCTGCCGGCCAGGCGCCGTGCTTCAAGCAGCGAGGTCTGCAGCGTGATGTCCTGCGCGCAGCTGGCCAGGCACCCGCCGAGCGTGTGCACGCTTGAGCCGAGCTTGAGCCCCGCATCCCAGCAGCAGGCGATGAAGGCTTCGATCGCGGCCGTGGGCGCACCTTCGCCCACGAGGACAAGCAGATCCACGTCCGAGTGCGGAAACAGCTGCCTGCGCCCGTAGCCGCCCACGGCAATCAGCGTGGCGCGGTTGCCGATGCGCATGGCGTGCCAGATCGAACGCAGCAGCGCGTCGGTGGCGCTGGAAAAGCCGTGCAGGATGCGCCGGATGCCGCGCGGCTTGAGGGTGGGCTCCGTCAGCTGCGCCAGCAGCGCCGCGCGGCGCGCCTGGTACCGAGCCTGTTGCGCCACCTGGTGTGCGCTGATGCAGCTCATGGCATGCGCCGAGCAAGAGAGGGGGGTCAGGTCGCCGTCGCGGTCACGAAATCGGGCAGCGGCGGGTAGCCCGGCGAGAGCGTGAGCACGTCGAAGCCGGTTTCCGTCACCAGGATGGTGTGCTCCCACTGCGCCGAGAGGCTGTGGTCCTTGGTGATGATGGTCCAGCCGTCCTTGCCCAGTTCCTTGATGTCGCGTTTGCCCAGGTTGAGCATGGGCTCGATCGTGAAGGTCATGCCGGGCTTGAGCTCCACGCCCGTGCCGGGGTGGCCGTAGTGCAGCACCTGCGGCTCGTCGTGAAACTTCTTGCCGATGCCATGCCCGCAGAACTCGCGCACCACCGACAGGCCGTGGCCCTCGGCAAAGGTCTGGATGGCGTGGCCGATGTCGCCCAGGCGCGCGCCGGGGCGCACCTGCTGGATGCCCAGCCACATCGATTCGTAGGTGAGCCGGGTCAGGCGTTTGGCGGCGATCGAGCACTCGCCCACGAGGTAGGTGCGGCTGGTGTCGCCGAACCAGCCGTCCTTGGTGATCACGGTGACATCCACATTGACGATGTCGCCCTTCTTGAGCGGCTTTTCGTTCGGGATGCCGTGGCAGACGACGTGGTTCACCGAGGTGCACAGGTAGCCCGGGTAAGGCGGGTAGCCCGGCGGCTGGTAGCCGATGGTGGCGGAGACCGTGCCCTGCTGCTTCATGCACTCCGCGCCCAGGCGGTCGATTTCGATGGTGGGCAGGCCGGGCACGATGTGCGGGGCGATGTAGTCGAGCACGTCCGCCGCGAGGCGGCAGGCTTCACGCATGCCAGCGATGCCCGCTGCGTCCTTGATTTCAATAGTCATTGAGAAATTATCCCATTCGCAGTGCGTGCTTGCTGGTTCACTAAAATCACCCCTCTTGCAACCGCAAAGCCCGGCGCGTGCCAAGGCCCCAGTCAGCGGCCCTGGCGCGTGCAGGCATCAGCCCCCGTTTCAGGCCTTCCCGTGTCCTTGCATATCACTACGTTTGCGGGCAGCAATGCCCTCGGTTCCTTTCGCGCGGAACAGCTTCTGCCCCAGTTGCAGGCCATGGGCCCGAAGGTGACGGGCATCGAGGCCCGCCATCTGCATCTGGTGGCCACTGCCGAGGCGCTCGATGGCGCGCAGCAGGAAAAGCTCGCGGCCCTGCTCACCTACGGCGAGCCGTACACGGGCGGGCAGGAGGGCGAGGTCTTCATCGTCACGCCGCGCATGGGTACCATTTCGCCCTGGGCCTCCAAGGCCACCGACATCGCGCGCAACTGCGGCCTGCAGGTAGCGCGCATCGAGCGCGTAACCGAATACCGCGTGGCGCTCAAGGGCGGGCTGCTGGGCGGCAAGGCGCAGCTCACGCCCGAGCATCGTGCGCAGATCGCCGCGCTGCTGCACGACCGCATGACCGAATCGGTCGTCGCCACGCGCGACGAGGCCCAGCAGCTCTTCACGGCACTGCAGGCCGAGCCCATGGCCCATGTGGACGTGCTTGGCCAGGGCCGCGCCGCGCTGGTGGCGGCCAATACCGCCTGGGGCTTGGCGCTGGCCGAGGACGAGATCAACTACCTGGTGCAGGCGTTCACGGGCCTCGCGCGCAACCCCACGGACGTGGAGCTGATGATGTTTGCGCAGGCCAACAGCGAGCACTGCCGTCACAAGATCTTCAACGCGCAGTTCACGATCGACGGCGTGGCGCAGGACCAGACCCTGTTCGGCATGATCCGTCACACCGAGGCCGCCTCGCCGCAGCACACCATCGTCGCCTATGCCGACAACGCCTCCGTCATGGAAGGCGCGCGGGTCGAGGAATTTGTAGCAAAATCGGCCTCTGACGCAGATAGGACAAGCGCATGCAGCTATCAAAAACATGAGGCTCTGCGCCATGTGCTGATGAAGGTGGAAACGCACAACCACCCCACGGCCATCTCGCCCTTTCCGGGCGCGAGCACCGGCGCCGGCGGCGAAATCCGCGACGAAGGGGCCACCGGCCGTGGCTCGCGCCCCAAGGCGGGGCTCACGGGGTTTACCGTCTCCAGGCTCTGGGGCAGCGGCGTGGGCAAGCCCGATCACATCGCCAGTGCCCTGCAGATCATGACCGAGGGGCCGCTGGGTGGCGCGGCCTTCAACAACGAGTTCGGGCGCCCCAACCTTGCCGGGTATTTCCGCGAGTACGAGATGGTGGTCGATGGTGTGCAGCGTGGCTACCACAAGCCCATCATGATCGCGGGCGGCTTGGGCAGCATTGATGCCGCACTGACGAAGAAGGTGGCTTTCCCCGCCGGAACCCTTCTGGTGCAGTTGGGCGGCCCCGGCATGCGCATCGGCATGGGCGGCGGTGCGGCCAGTTCCATGGCCAGCGGCGCCAACGCGGCCGATCTGGATTTCGATTCCGTGCAGCGCGGCAACCCCGAGATCGAGCGGCGCGCGCAGGAGGTCATCAACCAGTGCGCTGCCCTGGGTGCTGCCAACCCCATCCTCGCCATCCACGACGTGGGTGCGGGGGGCCTTTCCAATGCCTTCCCCGAGTTGGTGAACGACGCGGGGCGGGGCGCGCGCTTTGACCTGCGCGCCGTGCCGCTGGAAGAGTCGGGCCTGTCGCCGCGCGAAATCTGGAGCAACGAGAGCCAGGAGCGCTACGTGCTCGCCCTTGCGCCCGAGTCGCTCGCGGCGTTTGAAGCGCTGTGCGAGCGCGAGCGCTGCCCCTTCGCCGTCGTCGGCGTGGCGACCGAAGCGCGCGAGCTGATCGTGGCCGAGCAGGACATGGCGCAGTCGACCGCACCCACCAATGCAGCCGTGCACATGCCCATGGAAGTGCTGCTCGGCAAGCCGCCCAAGATGCAGCGCGACGTCACACGCATCGCGCGCCAGGGCGCGCCGCTGCCGCTCGACGACCTGCCGCTGGAAAAGGCCGTGATCGAGGTGCTTGCCCATCCCACGGTGGCGAGCAAGCGCTTTCTCGTGACGATCGGCGACCGCAGCGTCGGCGGCCTCACGCACCGCGACCAGATGGTCGGCCCCTGGCAGCTGCCCGTGGCCGACGTGGCCGTCACGCTGGCCGACTACCGCGGCTTCGCGGGCGAGGCCATGGCCATGGGCGAGCGCACGCCGATCGCAAGCCTGAACGCCCCCGCCTCGGGGCGCATGGCCGTGGCTGAAGCCATCACCAACCTGCTGGCCGCGCCGATCGAGCTCTCCCGCGTCAAGCTCAGCGCCAACTGGATGGCCGCCTGCGGCGAGCCGGGCGAGGATGCGGCGCTGTACGACACCGTGCGCGCCGTGGCGATGGAGCTGTGCCCGCAATTGGGCATCGGCATTCCGGTGGGCAAGGACAGCCTTTCGATGCGCATGCAGTGGAGCGCGGAGGGCACAGCCCAGAAGGTGGTTTCGCCCGTCAGCCTCATCGTCAGCGCCTTTGCCACGCTGCAGGATATGCGCGGCACGCTCACGCCGCAGCTCGACGCCAGCGTCGAAGACAGCTCCATCGTTCTCATCGACCTGGGCCACGGCAAGATGCGTCTGGGCGGCTCCATCCTCGGCGAGGTGCTGGGCGCGAGCGGCACCGAGGTGCCTGATCTGGATGACCCCGAAGACCTCAAGCGCCTGGTGGCCGCCGTCAACGCGCTGCGCGCGCGCGGCTTGATCCTTGCCTACCACGACCGCAGCGACGGCGGTCTGATCGCCGCCGTGGCCGAGATGGCCTTTGCCGGGCAGGTGGGCGTGGCGCTCAATGTGGACATGCTCGTGAGCGAGGGCGACGGCATCCAGGACGGCCGCATGGACAGCTTCGAGGCCAAGGAGTGGACCAAGCAGATCAGCGGCCGACGCGATGTGCTCACGCTGCGCGCGCTCTTCAATGAGGAGCTGGGCGTGGTGCTGCAGATCCGCACCGCCGATCGCTCCGCCGTCATGCAGGTGCTGCGCGAGCACGGCCTGGTGCAATGCAGCCACCTCATCGGCAAGACCCGCCCCGAATCCTCGCCCATGAAAGCGGGCAAGGGCGAGCTGCAGGTTTGGCGCGACGCGAAAAAGGCTTTTGGCGCGACGCTGGAGAACCTGCACCAGGTCTGGGACACCGTGAGCTGGAAGATCGCGCGTCAGCGCGACAACCCCGCCTGCGCCGACGCCGAGCATGCGGCGGCGGGCCACCCGGCCAACCCCGGTCTGCACCAGTACCTCACGTTCGATCCGCGGGAGGATGTGGCCGCGCCCTTTTTGAACCTGTCCCGGCCCAGGGTCGCCATCCTGCGCGAGCAAGGCGTGAACTCGCATGTGGAGATGGCCTACGCCTTCACCGTGGCGGGCTTCGACGCCGTGGACGTGCACATGAGCGATCTGCAGGCCGGCCGCGCCAGTCTGCAGGACTTCAAGGGGCTGGTGGCCTGCGGCGGCTTCAGCTACGGTGACACGCTGGGCGCGGGTGTGGGTTGGGCGCGCTCCATCACCTTCAGCTCGCGTCTGTCCGAGCAGTTCCAGGCCTACTTCGGCCGCGCCGACACCTTTGCACTGGGCGTGTGCAACGGCTGCCAGATGTTTGCCGAACTCTCCGAGATCATCCCCGGCGCATCGGCTTGGCCGCGCTTCACCACCAACCAGAGCCACCGCTTCGAGGCGCGCCTGTCCATGGTGGAGGTGCTCGATTCGCCCAGCATCTTCTTCACGGGCATGGCGGGCAGCCGCCTGCCCATCGTCGTCTCGCATGGCGAGGGCTATGCCGACTTTGCCCGCCGGGGCAACGCGGCCGAGGTGGCGCGTGCCCTGCGTTTTGTCGACAACCATGGCCAGGTCACCGATGCCTACCCGGCCAACCCCAACGGCAGTCCCGAGGGTCTGACTGCGGTGACCACCGCCGACGGGCGCTTCACCGCGATGATGCCGCACCCCGAACGAGTGTTCCGCAACGCCCAGATGAGCTGGACGGCGGACGACGTCTCGGCGCTCAGCCCCTGGATGCGGCTGTGGCGCAATGCCCGCCGCTGGGTGGGTTGAATCACCACGCGAGGCTCTTGAAGTCGCGCGCTCTGGCCTAAAATACGCGCTGAGGGGCTGTACCGGTTTCGACGTGGGTTCGGACGCGGTGTGGTGCATGTCGAGCTTGAGTGACGCTCGTAAATCTCCATTCACAAAAGTAACTGCAAACGACGAACGTTTCGCACTCGCCGCCTAAAACCGGTGAGCCTTGCAACAGCACGCTGATGGGCTGGGCAAGGGGGTAGCAATACCTCCAGGCTGCAAGGGAATTCACATCAGCTGGCCTCCTGCCGGGCACCTTGGCAGGGGGTAAGAAAAAAGGGTGCTGGCCTGGTACATAGCGTGCGCCTGCGCGATGTACCGGGTGAGACACAAAACAGAACGCTAAACATGTAGATCTGCCCGAACAAGGCTTGCGGACGCGGGTTCAATTCCCGCCAGCTCCACCACTATTTAAAAAACCAACCGTTCTCGGTTGGTTTTTTTTCGTCTGTCCCCCCCAGTGTTGGCGCGATCTCGGGGCCTAGCGCTCGCGAGTGCCACCCCCGCGAAGTCGGCGTTTTCACGCCTGCCGACGCCTCTCTGTTCTCCGTTTTCTCTGGTGGTCACGCGAGCGTTCTCGAGGCCACTTCCTTTGCTGGTGCGGGTTTAGAGGCGGTCGGTTGTGGTTGGCAACTCCTGCAGCGGTGGCGACCGAGTGTCAAGCGGCCACAAAAAACCGCCCGTAGGTGGTTGAGCGAACTCGTTCCGGACGATCAGGTGCTGCCGGCCGCGATGGTAATGATGGCGCGACCTCGCCGCGCAGTCCGCGTTCGCGCTGCGGCACCGTCGGACCCAGGCGGGGTGTTGGTGCTGAAAGCATTTCCCCCTGCAGTTGGGCTATGCCAGGGTAGCCCCAAGCAGATCGACATGCTCTGCACACCGGAGATGCTGCACAGTGACTTCCAGGGTCTTCTGGACACCCGGGTCCGAGGAATGCGAAACCACCCTGAGCGAAGGCCCTGGCCACCAGGGGCGGGCCGCCGTGACCCGTTATGTCGGTACCCAGCGATCAGATACGTGAATCATGTGACGACGGTGAAGCTGCTCAGACTGAAGGAGACATTGGATATTGCAACCGGCGCTTACACGAGCGGTGACGGTACAAGGTGTTGCGGTCGTATGCCTCCGCGACCTGATCGCCTGGGACACGACCCACTGTGGAAATTCCACATATCAAACCGGGGCGAGGTACGAACGAATAAATCGACACAAACCATAACCTTTATAGACCATGCGCTGGCAGTTGTGCTACCTAGAATTTGATGTCTTATTTGCACATCCAGGACCAACGTGACGCCTGCTAATACTCTCACCCGTATCGCGAGCTTGGGCCTGGCCGCGGTTTCGTTCAGCGTGTTGCTGGTCGCGTGCGGCGGCGGCAGCAACAGCGCTCCTACGGGTGTCACACCAGCGGCATCCAAAACGTTCGCCATGGGCAGGATTTCCGGCTTCGGCTCGGTCGTGGTCAACGGCGTTCACTACGATGATAGTCATGCGATCGTCAAGGACGAGGACGGTGAGGCGCGCAGCCAGAACGACCTGAGACTCGGCATGGTGGTGGAGGTCGAGGCGGGCGAGATCGGCGAAGCCAACAACGTAAGGACCGCGACGGCGCAAAACATTTCGTTCAGCAGCCTGATACGTGGCCCGATCGAGAGCGTCGGTGTCGGCGCCGTGGTTGTGTTGGGACAGACGGTCAATGTGTCCGCGACGACCGTGTTCGACGAGTCGTTGGTGGGTGGCCTTGCCGCCCTCAAGGTGGGGTCCGTGATACGAATCTACGGGACGCTCGACAGCACCACCGGCGTCTACACGGCGACCCGCATCGAGCCGGAGGCCGGCGCCGAGTCGTATCGCCTGCGCGGCATGGTGTCAGCACTCAATCCCGCCGCCAAGACCATGACGATAGGCGCGGCGCTGATCGACGTTTCGTCCGTCACGTTGCCGGAGGGTCTCAAGGCAGGCAGTCTCGTGCGCGTGAAACTGCAGACGACTCAGGTGAACGGCGCGTGGGTGGCCAGCAGCGTGAAGCCCGGCCTGTTCGAACCGCAGGACCACGACCACAGCGAAGTGGAAGGCACCATCACCGACTTCACGTCCGTGGCGTCGTTCAGCGTTGACGGCCTGCCGGTCGATGCCAGCAAGGCCACATTCGAAGACGGTACGGCCGGTATCGTGAAGGGCGCGCGTGTCGAAGTCGAAGGCGCGATCGTCAACGGGATCCTGATGGCGACCAAGGTGGAACTCAAGAGCGACCGGCAAGACCAGCAAGAAGGGTTCGACATCGAAGGGGCGATCGCATCCATCGATATCGTCAAGTCCACCTTCACCATTCGTGGCGTCACGGTGAGCTATGCCGGCAGCGTGACGTTTTCCGGGGGCAGTGCCGTCGACCTGACGCTTGGACGCAAACTCGAGGTCCGCGGCACACTGGCGGCGGATGGAGTCACGCTCAACGCGACTGAAATCAAGATCGAACTCTCGATGTAGGCGTTCTGGGTCGTCGGGCAGCCAGTGTCGTTGGGCAGATGCCGAACGCCGCATACCGCCGCCCCCACGCCATGAAGGCCCGGCCGGTGAACCCCGGTCCCTGGTCGGTGCGGATGGCCAGCGGATAGCCTCGGAACTGTGCTGCCTGGTCCAGCAAGCGCACGACGTACTCGCCCCCATGCCGTGGTCCACCGCGATATCCACGCACCCACGGCTGAAGTTATCAAGCCCACCTTCAGCGCTTCGATGTGCAGGGGGGCCTCGGACAGTCGCTTCTTGAGCTTGGCGTTCTCGCTCTCGATCTCGCCCAGCCGCGTGGCTTCGCTGGCCTGCATGCCGCCGATGGGGAGCAGGTCAATCTAATCCAGACAGTCGTTTTTCTGACGACAACCGTCCGCCTCCAATCACAAAACCCCGAACGGGAACGGTTGGGGTTTTCTTGCCTGATCGCACCGGTTACCGCGTACTCGTGCGGGTTCCTGCGAACGCCCGCAGACTTCGCCAACCGCCCGAATTGGCCGTTCCCGGCCACATTCCACTTCCTCCTGGCCATTTCCCACTCCGGCCTTGCTCCCTTGAACTGGCCTGAGCCCACAAAGGCCGCGGCACGCCTTTTGCAAATCCACGTGTGACACGTGGACTAATCGAGCGGCTGGCTGTATTGGCCAATCCCTGCCAAGGACCTGGGTATTAATCCCAACACGCTCCGTCGCCGTGCAAAGAAAATTTTCAATTTTGACTTGCGTCAATGTGACCCTTGCGGGCCCGGAAGTATAAAAAAGACTGTTTTCCGGGAGTGAAGTATCGCCGTGATTCGAGCTAATAACCACATTGTGTTTCACTGTATTCACTGCGCACAGCAGTTCGCTGTGCGCCTGGTGCATCGCCACAAGGGTGCATTCAATACAGGCTCAAGCCTTCGCAAAGCCGGGGCACTGCCCGATCTCGGTCTGCCAAGATAGATATCGATATAGCGGTTTCTCGGAGTACCCATGAGGTCGGAAGACGCATACAGAAAGGAAAGCGGCACCATGCTGCAACAAACCATTGGACTGCTGGTCATGGCGTACGGTACGCCGCACAGCCCCGACACTGTCGACTCCTTCTACACCCATATCCGCCACGGACAAAGACCATCCGATGCGTTGCTGCGGGATCTCAAGCTACGCTACCAAGCGATCGGTGGTATTTCGCCGCTCGCCCGCATCACGAAAGCGCAGGCAGACGGGCTGGCGGCATCCCTGAATGCGCGTGATTCTGATCAGTCATTCAAAATATACCTTGGTCTCAAACACGTGGAGCCATTCATTGAAGACGCCGTCGAAGCGATGCACCGAGACGGCATCACGCAGGCCATCGCCTTGGCGCTGGCGCCGTACGATGGCAACGCCAGTGTCCAAAGCTACGACGATCGTGCGCAAGGTGCGACTGCACGGCTGGATGGACCTGCGATATGGACCGTATCCGGTTGGTATCGGCAAGAAAAATTCATACGCTATTGGGCGGAACAGATCAGGGCTACTCTCGCAGCCATTCCAGAAGATGAAGTCGGGAAAACTGCCGTTATTTTCTCTGCGCACAGTTTGCCGGAGGCGATGCCGGGTACAAAAGACCGTTACCGGCGCCAACTGGAGGAAAGCGCACGATTAATTGCGCAAGCAGCGCGGCTGAAACACCATGCGACGGCATGGCAGAGCGCGGGAAGGACTTCAGGTTCGTGGTTGGGTCCGGATATCCGGGACGTGACCCGTGACCTGTGGAGCACTGGCGGCTACCGCACCTTCGTCTATTGTCCAACCGGATTTGTCGCCGATCATCTCGAGGTTCTATACGATCTGGATATCGAATGTCGGGCCGTCGGGAATGAATTGGGCGGGCGTTATATCCGCCCCGCCATGCCAAACACGGCCCCCTTGTTCATTGACTGCCTGTCCGATGCGGTAATAGACGCACTGGCTCGTGAAATGGATGTGCCGGCATGACTGAAGAACCGCTGCACGCCGTCATTATCGGCGGGGGCATCACGGGATTGTCCGCCGCCTATTATCTGCAGCGCAGGTTGACGGATAAAGGCTTGGCGCCCAAGGTGGCGCTATTGGAGTCGGAACCTCGACTTGGCGGAAAGATCAAGACCACCCTCCGCGATGGTTTCCTGATGGAGCAGGGGCCTGACTCCTTTGTGGCGACCAAGAAAGGCGCCTATCAGCTGGTGCAGGATCTCGGACTGGAAAACGATCTGGTGCGTAATCATGCGGGCCAGGCTTACATCGTGCAGGACCGCCGGCTGTACCCCATCCCTGCCGGTACGATGATGGGTATTCCCGTCAGGTTGTGGCCTCTCCTCAAGTCACCGCTGCTCTCCCCGCTGGGCAAGATGCGGGTTGTGCAGGACCTGTTTTCGCATGGCCTGGAAACCGGTGGCGACCGGCCAGTGGGTGATTTTCTTCGTAAGCGCCTGGGCAATCACATAGTGGATCGTCTGATCGAACCGCTGCTGTCGGGGATTTACGCTGGCGACATCAACCATTACAGCCTGCAGGCACTGTTCCCGCAAATTCATCAGTTGAGCCAGAACCGCCGCAGTCTCATCCGCGCGATGGGTCACTCATACGGCCATGTGAAACCCGCCCGCGCCGGTGAAGCCCGTGGTCAATTCCTGACCTTCAAGACGGGTCTGCAATCCTTGACTGCGCGGATCGAAGACCGCCTGAAGTCGTGCGTGATCATGAAGGGCAGCCCCGTAAGCGCTGTTCGGAGACGGGGCGGACACTACCATCTGGATCTGGATGACGGGCGTTCGCTCGAAACTCATTCGATCATACTGGCTGTACCGGGCCCTGCCGCTGCCGACCTGTTTCCCGAGGCAAGGCATGCCATTTCACCCGTGCTGCTGACCCCGCCAACGTCTGTCGCCAACGTCGTGATGGCATTCCCGCAGGGAGTCACCGGAATATCGTTGAACGGCACCGGTTTCGTGGTGCCGCGCGGGTCGGGTCATGCGATTACGGCATGCACTTGGTCACATCTCAAATGGCCGCATGCAGTTCCTCGGGGCGCGGCGTTACTACGCTGCTATATCGGCGGCCAAAATGGCTCGCAGCTTGTCGACGAGTCCGACACCGCGATTGCCGAAGCCGTGATGGCTGATTTGAGACAGATCGTGGCTCTGCGCGAAACGCCCTCCTTTTACCAGGTGACCCGCTGGAAGCACGCGATGCCGCAGTATTCGGTCGGTCATCTCGATCGTCTCGAAAAAACCCGCAAGGCGATGGCCATGGAGTTCCCGGGCGTTTTCCTGGCAGGGGCTTCATATGGAGGCGTAGGTCTGCCCGATTGCATTCGCGAGGGCGAACAGGCCGCACATGACCTGGTCGATCATCTGGAACAAAGAAATCTATTGGATTCACGAAAGGTACTAAATGTTGATTGAAAAACTTGGCAAAACCCGCGGGATGCTTCTGGATAGCCTCGAAGGGCTGACGGAGAATCAATTGAATGCGAAACCACGCACGGGTGGACTTTCCATCGGCCAGATCGTTCATCATCTGTACGTGAGTGAACGAGACACCGCAACCTTGATTCTGAATGCGCTCTCGTCGCGCAGTGAAAGAGTCGAGGACAAGGCCCCGTCACTTCTTGCAGCCTGTCTGCAAAAAGATTGTGGCGAGGAGAAGGCAACTGCCGATCGTTTCTCCAAGGGCGAACTGATCCGCTGGCTGGAAGAATCACGCTTCAGGGATCTGCAGTCGGTATTCAACGAAACACATGAGGATGTCTTGGCCGAAAGATCATTGGAGCATCCTTTGTTCGGACCGATCAGCTTGAAGAATCTGGTCGATACCATCTGGATCCACGACGAATTTCACTGCAAACAGATTGCGGCAATCAAACAGTCGCTCTGATATCTCAAACACAGTCACGGGAAAGCAAAACATGCGAAATCAATTTACGGCACAGCTGGCAGTCAAGTACACCGCGAAATGGCATGAAGCGGAAAAAGACGACAGGATAGCGGCCATCAAGGGGGTGGCCGAGATTTTCAGAAAATATGAAGATCGGGTCGGGCTGCGTGGAACCTACGTGGTTCAGGGATTCCAAGCCCATACGGATATCCTCTTCTGGATGGTTGCTGATCGTTTCAATGACATTCAGGACCTGCAGCTGGAGATTCGGCGGTCGTCTTTTGGTCAGTATGTCACCACGCCCCATGCATTCACCGGAATCACGAAACCGTTCGAATTCTCCACCCATCCGACCTCCTTCGCGGTCGGCATGCGACCAAGGGAATATCTGTGTTTTTATCCCTTCATTCGCAAGCCGGAATACTATCTGCTGCCGAAGTGGGAGCGCAAGGCGCTTATAGGGGAGCATGGCGACATCGGACACGAGTTCACTCCGGACATCCTCACCAATGGTGTCTATGGTTTTGGGTTGGGGGATTACGAGTGGCTGCTGACCTTCGAGACCGATGATCTGAGTTTGCTTGTCGATTGCGTACGAAAGCTGAGGGAGTCCAAGTCAAGGTTGTACATGCAGGATGAGCATCCTTTCATTGTGGGACGCTACTTCGAATTGGAACAAGGGTTATCGCAGTACGCCTGATGAATCGCTGCTCTTGTGGCAGAGGCTGTGGCCACCTGCCACGGACATGATTCGGCCCGGGGTCGTCTGAATGATTCGCGCCATTCATCGGCGAGGCTGCCGTTATCGGCGATAGCGGGGTATGTCCGGCGCGTGGCCGGCAAGGCATTGCCATTCATGCGGCGGCTCGCAACCCAATCGTCAGTCGCTGAAGGCCCGCAACCGCTCGGGATCGAGAATCGTGAATTCACGGCCCTTCACGCGGATCAGCTTGCGCTCGCTCAGTTCGCGCAAAATCCGCGAAAAATGCTCGGGTGTCAGATTCAGGCGGGAAGCAATCACCCCTTTGGTCATTTCGATTCTGAAGGGAACACCTTCACGCCCCTGGGCCGCGCGAAACAGGTAACCAATGAGGCGCTGGGAGCCGGAGCGCGTGGTGTACGCTCCCACGTCGCCCATCAGCATGTACAGCCGATGGCTCAGGCTCACCAACATTCTGCGACCCAGCTGGGGATTGCAATCCAGCTTTTTGAAGAACGCCTCGCGCTGCACATGCAGCAGCAGCGTATCGCACAGGGCCTCGGCCGTGACGACATAGTCCCGTTCCAGGAACATGAAGGCCTCGCCAAAACTGTCGCCGGCACCGATCAGGCGCATGACGCGCTCGATGCCGGCAGCCGAGGCATGAACCAACTTGATCTGGCCGCAGACGATGACGTGGAATCCGGCACAAGGATCACCTCGGCGAAAGATGACGTCTCCATGCCCGGCGCGGACTTTGCGCGTGCTCTGTGCCAGCAGATCCAGCTCGTCGGCCCCGAGTTCGCCAAATAGCGGCGTTTTTGCAAGCAAGTCACGGACGGATCGGCGGCTCAAGCGATCCACTTGCCCGGCCTTGGGATGCTGATCCGGCGAACCCTCCAGGGCAGCCGCTTTCGTGTCCCGCTCGGGACCTGGCCCCATTTTGTTTGCTTCGCTTTCCATGACGTCTCCTCACAGGCTCGGGCCGCAGCCGGTTGGAAAGCGGGCAACGGACGCGGCAGTACGCTGATCCCGTTCAAATCATCATCGAATCGGTCCTGCCCCGTGCAAGAGTTGATTTTCGTGGATGGTTTTCGATGGTATCCGCATTGGTCGGCCCTCAGCGGCACACGGTGATGCCGGGGCTGCAGAACGAGCACGAATGGAAGGTGTTCTGCGCGCAGGGGCTGCAGCGCCCCGAGGTTGTCGCCGATGCGCGCCTCGGCGGCAACGCCAAACGCAACCAGAACCGCGCCGCGTTGCAGGCGCCGATATTTCGCTCCCAGCCTGATGCCGCCGGTTTTGAAGGTGGCCGCCGGGTTACGCTCTGGGCTGTGCTGGCTGCCGGGTCGCGCAACAGCCAGGCGATACGCCTCTGCTGCCCGTACCGTCTCTTTCGCCGATTTCATGTTTTCGGGAATCATCATGGCCATCTCCTTCAAGAACAAGCTGCTTCCCGCTCTCATCGCCGTCGCACTGGCGTTGATGGGCTGGTACGCCTGGCATCGTTTCAGTGCCGGTACGGAGGACGGCGCCTTCATGCGTGGCAACGGCCGCATCGAGGCGACCGAGGTGGACATCGCCACCAAGCTGCCCGGCCGTGTCGGTGACATCCTGGTCGATGAAGGCGACTTCGTGAAGGCGGGCCAGGTGCTGGCCACCATGCAGGTGCAGACGCTGCAGGCGCAGTTGCTCGAAGTGACGGCGAATCGTCAGCAGGCCATCCATGCGGTGGCCAGCGCCCAGGCGCAGGTGGCGATGCGCCAAAGCGACCGGGCAGCGCTGATGGCGCAAGTGACCCGCGCCGAGGCCGAACTCCACGCGGCCCGGCGCCACCTGGAGCGCTCCGAAATCCTGGTCAAGGAGGGTGCCATCTCGGCCCAGACCCTGGACGACGACCGTGCACGCATGCAGAGTGCCGAGGCAAGTGTCGCTGCCGCGCGGGCGCAGGCCAAGTCTGCCGATGCCGCCATCGCGGCGGCCGAGGCGCAGGTGGTCAGCGCGCGCTCGCAGGTCGAGGCGGTTCAGGCCACGCTGCAGCGCGTGCAGGCCGAGATCGACGACAGCCAGCTCAAGGCGCCGCGCGACGGCCGCGTGCAACTGCGCGTGGCCCAGCCCGGCGAGGTGCTGGGCGCGGGCGGGCGGGTGCTGAACCTGATCGACCTGTCGGATGTGTACATGACCTTCTTCCTGCCCACCGAGGCCGCAGGCCGGCTGGCGCTGGGCAGTGAGGTACGCATCGTGCTGGACGCGGCGCCGGGCTACGTGATTCCTGCCAAGGTCTCGTTCATCGCCAGCACGGCGCAGTTCACGCCCAAGACGGTGGAAACCGCCAGCGAGCGCGAGAAGCTGATGTTTCGCGTGCGCGCGCAAATCGACCGCGACTTGCTGCGCGAACATCTGGAGCAGGTCAAGACCGGCGTGCCGGGCGAGGCCTGGGTGCGGCTCGATCCCACGCGCGAGTGGCCCGCGCGCCTGGCGCTGAAGGTGGGCCGATGACCTCGCCCGCGATGAGCGCCCCGCCGGCGGCTGTCGTCGAGCAGTTGCGGCTGCACTACGGCAAGGTCGAAGCGCTGGCCGGTATCACGCTGAGCATTCCGGCCGGCCGGATGGTCGGCCTGATCGGGCCCGACGGCGTGGGCAAGTCCAGCCTGCTGTCGCTGCTGGCGGGCGCGCGCGCCGTGCAGCAGGGGCGCGTGCAGGTGCTGGGAGGCGACATGGCCAGCAGGCGCCATCGCAACGCGGTCTGCCCGCGCATCGCCTACATGCCCCAGGGCCTGGGCAAGAACCTCTATCCCACCTTGTCGGTGGAGGAGAACCTGCAGTTCTTTGCGCGCCTGTTCGGCCATGGCGCGGCCGAGCGGCGCCGGCGCATCGACGAGCTGACCCGCGCCACGGGATTGCACGGGTTTCTGGCACGCCCGGTGGGCAAGCTCTCGGGCGGCATGAAGCAAAAGCTCGGCCTGTGCTGCGCGCTGATCCACGACCCGGACCTGCTGATTCTGGACGAGCCGACCACCGGCGTCGATCCGCTGGCGCGCGCGCAGTTCTGGGAGCTGATCGCACGCATCCGCGGCGAGCGCCCGGGCATGAGCGTGATCGTCGCCACCGCCTACATGGACGAGGCCGAGCGCTTCGACTGGCTGGTGGCGATGGACGACGGCCAGGTGCTGGCCACCGGCGCCCCGGGCGAATTGCTCGCGCGCACCGGCACCGTGTCGCTGGAGGCGGCCTTCATCGCACTGTTGCCCGAGGCCAAGGTGCGCGGCCACGTCGCGGTCGAGATTCCGCCACTGCGGACGGCGCAGGACGACGTCGTCATCGAGGCGCGGGACCTGACCATGCGCTTCGGCGATTTCGTCGCCGTGGACCGCGTGTCGTTTCGCATCCGCCGCGGCGAGATCTTCGGCTTCCTCGGCTCCAACGGCTGCGGCAAGACCGTGACCATGAAGATGCTCACCGGCCTGCTCGCGGCCAGCGAGGGCCGGGCCTGGCTGCTGGGCCACGAAGTCGACCCCAGGGACATGGCCACGCGCCGCCGCGTCGGCTACATGTCGCAGTCGTTCTCGCTCTATGGCGAGCTGACGGTGCGCCAGAACCTGGAGCTGCATGCGCGCCTGTTCGGCGTGCCCGAGGCCGAAATCGGCCACCGCGTGGTCGACATGGCGCGGCGCTTTGGCCTGGCCGAGCTGCAGGGCAGCCTGCCTGCGAGCCTGCCGCTGGGCATGCGCCAGCGCCTGTCGCTGGCGGTGGCCATGGTGCACCGGCCCGAGCTCCTGATCCTGGACGAGCCCACGTCGGGCGTCGATCCAGTGGCGCGCGACGCGTTCTGGCGCCTGCTGGTGGAGCTCTCGCGCCGCGACCGCGTGACGATCTTCCTCTCGACCCACTTCATGAACGAGGCCGAGCGCTGCGACCGCATGTCGATGATGCACGCCGGCCGGGTGCTCGACAGCGACACGCCGGCCCGCCTGGTCGAAAAACGCGGCGCACGCACGCTGGAGCAGGCCTTCATCGGCTACCTGCTGGAGGCGCAAGGCGGACGGGCACCACAGCCTGAATCAAAAAATGTAGCTACCTGCGCTGACCCGGAAATTGTTCCAGATTCAAAAATATCCGAAATTCAAGTGAAAAGCGCGAGAACAGCTAGAAAAACAATAGCCCCTTCGCAGTCCGCCTTCAGTCTGCGGCGCCTGCTGAGCTACATGTGGCGTGAAGCGCTGGAGCTGCGGCGCGATCCGGTGCGCCTGACCCTGGCGCTGGCGGGCTCGGTGCTCTTGATGCTGGTGATGGGCTTTGGCATCAGCACCGACGTGAACGATCTGCGCTACGCCGTGCTCGACCGCGACCACTCCACCCTGAGCCGCAGCTACGCCACGAGCCTGGCCGGCTCGCGCTACTTTGTCGAGCGCCCGCCGATCAGCGACTACGCCGAGCTCGATCGGCGCATGGTCAGCGGCGAGCTGAACCTGGCGCTGGAGATTCCGCCCGGCTTCGCCCGCGACGTGTTGCGCGGGAACAAGGTGCAGATCGGCGCCTGGGTGGATGGCTCGATGCCGCAGCGCGCCGAGACCGTCGAGGGGTATGTGCAGGGCATCCACCAGCACTGGCTGGGCGAGCAGGCCGTCGCGCGTGGCGGCGCGCAGCCGGGCAGCACCGGCATCGAGACGCGCTTTCGCTACAACCCGGACGTGAAAAGCCTGCCGGCCATGGTGCCCAGCATCATCCCCATGCTGCTGCTGATGCTGCCGGCCATGCTGGCGGCGCTGGCCGTGGTGCGCGAGAAGGAGACCGGCTCCATCATCAATTTATACGTCACACCGGTCACGCGTACCGAATTCCTGCTGGGCAAGCAGTTGCCCTATGTGGTGCTGGCCCTGTTCAACTTCCTGCTCATGACGCTGCTGGCCGTCACGGCCTTCGCGGTACCGGTCAAGGGCAGCTTCGCCACCCTGCTGCTGGCGGCGCTGGTCTTCAGCTTCTGCGCCACCGGCATGGGCCTGCTGGCGTCCAGCATCACCCGCAGCCAGATCGCGGCGATGTTCTTCGCCATGCTCGGCACCATGATCCCGACGGTGCAGTTCGCCGGCGTCATCGATCCGGTGTCCTCGCTGCAGGGTCTGGGGCGCATCATCGGCGAGGTCTATCCGGCCACGCACATGATCGACATCAGCCGCGGCGTGTTCAACAAGGCGCTGCAGTTTGGCGACCTGAGCGCGTCGTTCGTGCCCTTGCTGATCGCCACGCCGCTCATCGTCGGCGCCGCGATCGCCTTGCTGCGCAAGCAGGAGCGCTGAACCATGCGCCAGTTTCTTGCGAACACCTGGCGCCTGGGCACCAAGGAGCTGTGGACGCTGTGGCGCGACCCGATGATGCTGATCCTCATCGTCTACGTGTTCACGGTGGGCGTCTACACGGCGGCCAAGGCCTTGCCCGAGACGCTGCGCGATGCCCCCGTCGCCATCGTCGACGAGGACCACTCGCCGCTGTCGCAGCGCATCGCCTCGGCGCTGTATCCGCCGCATTTCAGCCCGCCGAGGATGATCGACTGGGCGCAGATGGACCCGGGCATGGATGCGGGCATCTACACCTTCGCCATGGTGATCCCGCGCCACTTCCAGCGCGACCTGCTGGCCGGCCGTGCGCCGCAGATCCAGCTCAACGTGGACGCCACACGCATGAGCCAGGCCTTCGTCGGCAGCGGCTACCTGCAGCAGATCGTCTGCGGCGAGATCACCGAGTTCACCCAGCGCTACCGCGCTGCGTCCATCCCGCCGGTGGACCTGGCTCTGCGGGCGCGCTTCAATCCGGCGCTGGACCCGGTCTGGTGGGGCAGCCTGGCGCAGGTCATCGACCACATCGCCATGCTGTCCATCATCCTGGCCGGCGCGGCGCTGATCCGCGAGCGCGAGCACGGCACTATCGAGCACCTGCTGGTGATGCCGGTCACGCCCGCCGAAATCATGTCGGCCAAGATCTGGTCCATGAGCGCCGTGGTGCTGCTGGCGACCTGGATGGCGGTCACCTTCGTCGTGCGCGGCGCCCTGGGGGTGCCGGTGGCCGGCTCGCTGGCGCTGTTCTTCGCCGGCACCGCGCTGTGCCTCATCGCCTGCACCTCGCTCGGCATCTTCCTGGCCACGCTGGCGCGCAACATGCCGCAGTTCGGCATGCTGATGATGCTGACCATCATCCCGATGCAGATCCTCTCCGGCGGCATCACGCCGCGCGAAAGCATGCCTGTCGTGCTGCAATGGCTGATGGAGGCGGCGCCGACCACGCAGTTCGTGAAGCTGAGCCAGGCCATCCTGTTCCGTGGCGCCGGGCTGGACGTGGTGTGGCCGCAGCTCGCGGCGCTGGCGCTGATCGGCGGCGTGCTGTTCACGCTGTCGCTGCAGCGCTTTCGCAACACCATCGCGCAGATGGCTTGATGCCGTTCCAGGGTGTCGATACCGCCCCCTGGCCCTGCAGAGCGGGCCCTGCAATCGCGATTTTCCGCGCCACTGGACGTCTGCACCGCTTTTCCAGCCCCACGCCGGCGTATTTCCGGTGGTCCGATCCGGCGCGGCGCGCGCTGGCCGGATGGCCTGAAATGCTTGTTTTGTACAGGCGGTCCCATACAATGCTCACATTTTCGTATATGGTACGGATGATGGATGTGGGTTTGATTCCTTGTTCCGCTCCCATCGACGACGGCTTGCCGATTTTTTTGGCGAGTTTGACAATTTTTGCATTTGCAAGGTGCATGCAAGCCGATGTCACGAGCATGGGTTCCGGGATGATGCATGTACTTGCAAAACGGCGTTACCGTGCCTGATTACGTTCTGATCAACATCGAAGATCTCCGCGTCGGCATGTACGTGCGGCTGGAAATCGGATGGATGAACCATCCGTTTCCGACGAGCAGCTTTCGCATCGCGTCGCCCGATCAGATTCGGGTTTTGCGTGATCTGGGGCTGCGAGAGGTTCGCCACGTGCCATCCAGAAGCATGGTGGCGGGCAATGAGGCCGGGCAGGCCGCGGATGCACCCGCCGCCCCGGGCGGTGCCGCGCAGGGCGATGCGGCCGGCGTCGAGCCCCTGGACGGGCCTGCGGACCGGCCCGGCGCGGCGGCTTCGGCGCCATCGGAGGGCGTGGCGCGCAAGACCAATTCAAGCCTGCAGTCGCATTCGTACGCGCGCTTTCAGGAGGCGGCGGCGCTCTATGCCGACGTGCTCGCCGGGGTGCAGGACACGCCGACGGTTCTGCGCGAGCGCGTGCAGGAGTGGGTGCGCACCGGCGTTGCCGAACTGATGGAGGCGGAGAACTACGCGGTGCACCTGCTGGCGCAGGTGGCGGGGCAGCGCCAGATCAAGCACAGCGTGAACGTGATGGTGCTGGCCATGCTGCTCGGGCGGTCGTTGAACCTGGGGGCCGCGTCGCTGCGCCTTCTGGGGGCGGCGGGCCTGCTGCACGATATCGGCAAGATCGAACTGCCCGCGCACATTGCCGCGCCCGGGGCGGCGTTGTCGGCGGGTGACAGGCGTCTGTACGAGGAGCACGTGCAGCGCTCCATGGTCATTGCCCAGCGCATGGGTTTCGATGCCGACCTGGTGCAAGCCATAGGCGAGCACCACGAGATGGTGGACGGCAGCGGCTTTCCCAAGGGCAGCAGCGGCGCGCAGATCAGCCGCCATGGGCAGATTCTGGCGCTGGTCAATCGCTACGACCGGCTGTGCAATCCCCTGCACGGGGAGGCGTCGCACACGCCGCACGAGGCGCTGGCCCGCCTGTTTTCCCAGGAACGCAAGCGCTTTGACCCGACCACGGTGCTGGCCGCTTTCATCCGCATGATGGGCGTCTACCCGCCGGGCTCCATCGTGCAGCTGGGCGACGGGCGGTTCGCGCGCGTGGTGGCGAGCAATGCACAGTCGCCGCTGCGCCCGTGCGTGCTGCCGTTCGTGGCCGGCGTGTCGCTGGACGAGGCGCAGGAGCTGGACCTGGGGCCGGGCACGGCAGGTGGCATACGCCGCAGCGTCAAGTGCGATGCGCTGCCCGATGAGGTGCTGGAGTTCTTTCAGCCCGCGCAGCAGATGTGTTACTTCTTCGAGCGCATGCCGCGCCAGGCGCAATCGGAGAGCGCGGCTCGATGAACCTGCCTGCATCGGCGGCGATCTGGCAAGGTGTGCCGGACGCTCTGGACACGGCCGTGTGGTTGGTGGATTCGGTCACGCTGCAGATCATGTACTGCAATGGCGCCGCGGGGGCGCTGACCGGGCGTGAGCCGTCGGCCATGGTGGGCGCGTCGGTGCTGGAGCTGGCCAACACGCCGGAAGACCAGATTTTCTGGGGTCAGGGCGTTCCCGAGCTGCTGCGCGGCATCCGCTCGCGCTCCAGCATCTTTTGCGCGAACAGTGGCGATGCCATCGCGGTCGAGCGCAGTGTGTGCGCGTTGCCGGGAGCGGCGGCCGAGGGGCTGCTCTTGATGAGCATGCGCGATTGCTCGCGCGAGGATGAAGCCGAGCGCCAGCAGCAGGAGCAGCTGGAGCAGATGGTGGCCACGCTGGATGCGACGGCCGACGGCATGCTCAGCTGCGACCTGCAGGGCCGGATCACCGGCTTCAACCGCGCCTGGGCCGAACTCTGGGCCCTGCCCGAGGCACTGCTGCTGCACCGTGACGAGGCCGCCATCCAGGCGCACATGCTCGAATGCGTGGCCGATGGCGCGGCTTACCGCGAGCGGCTGGAGGCCCTGGTGCGCGAGCCCATGCGCGACGCGCGCGACGTGCTGCAATTCGCCGACGGCCGGCTGGTGGAGCGCCGCGCCGTGCCGCTGTGGCTGCACGGCTATCCAGGCGGGCGCGTGTTCCTGTTTCGTGACATCACGGCGCAGCTGCAGCAGCAGGCCGATTTGCGCCTGGCGGCCATGGCCTTCGATGCGAGTCTGGAGGCGGTGTTCGTGGCCGATGCGCAAGACGAAATCGTGCGTCTGAACCCGCGCTGCGAGCAGTTGTGGGGTGTGCCCGCGCGGGAGGCGCTGGGCTGTGCTGCCTGGCAGTTCCTGAGCCTGGCCCAAGGGGAAGCCAGCCTGCGGGCGCAGGTGCGTGGCGCCTGGGAGGGGGGCAGGATCTGGGAAGGCAGGCTCTTCCTGCCACCGCGCGCCGATGGCAGCCCGGCCGTGGTGCACCTGTCCTGGGTGGCCTTGCGCGATGCGCAGGGGCAGGTGACGCAATCCATCGGCTTCGCGCAGGATCTGACGGCGCAGCACGCGGCCGAACAGCGCATCGAGGAACTGGCGCTGCGCGATGCGCTCACGGGCCTGCCCAATCGCCTCGCGTTCAACCAGCGCGTGTCCGAGGCCATCGGGAAGGCAGGGGAAAAGCACACGGGCTTTGCCGTGATGCTGCTGGATCTGGATCGCTTCAAAAACATCAACGATTCGCTCGGGCACACGTTTGGCGATCGGGCGCTGTGCGTGGTGGCCCAGCGCCTGCTGGGCTGCCTGCACCATTCGGACATGCTGTGCCGTCTGGGGGGCGATGAATTCATCGTGTATCTGCATGCGGCCAATGCGGCGGCGGCGCAGACGGTGGCGCGGCGCGTGATGGATGCCATCGCGACCCCCTGCGTGATTGATGACATGACGCTGTCGTTGCAGTGCACCATCGGGCTTACGCTGTATCCGCAGGACGCGAGCACGCCGGATGAGCTCGTGAGCCAGGCCGATGCGGCGATGAACCGCGCCAAGGAGCGCGGGCGCGGCAGCTTCGAATTCTTTCGCCCGAGCATGAATGCGGACCTGCTGCCGCGCATGAAGCTCGAGCACGCCTTGCGCCAGGCGCTGCCCGCGGGGCACATGGCCGTGCACTACCAGCCTCAGGTGGACGTGCGCACCGGTGCCATCCTGGGCGCGGAAGCCCTGCTGCGCTGGATTGATCCGCACCTGGGCAGCATTCCCCCAACGCAGTTCATTCCCCTGGCGGAAGAGCGCGGCTACATCGCCACGCTGGGCGCCTGGGCGATGGATCGTGCCGTCGCCGATGCGGCGCAGTGGGCGCGTGGCGGCGCCGGGCTGGCGGTGGCGGTCAATGTCTCCGCGCTGGAGTTTCGCCAGCCGGACTTCGTCGAGCGGGTGCGCACGGTGCTGGCGCGTCATGGTCTGGCGCCTCATCTGCTGGAGCTCGAACTGACCGAGAGCGTGTTGCTCAACGATGCCGAGGAGATGGAAGGCCTGATCGGCACGCTCGCGGCCACGGGAGTGTCGCTGGTGATCGACGATTTTGGAACCGGATATTCGAGCTTGGCCTACCTCAAGCGCCTGAAGATCGCCAAGCTCAAGATAGACCAGTCCTTCGTGCGGGGTCTGCCCGATGATGATGGCGACCGCGCCATCGTGCAGGCGGTGGTGGACATGGGCCGTGCGCTGCGCATGAAGGTGCTGGCCGAGGGGGTGGAAACCGAGGGGCAGCGGGCAGCGCTCGAGCAGATGCGCTGCGCGCAGTACCAGGGGTTTCTGTGTTCGCGCGCGCTGCCGGTGCAGGAGTTTCGCGCGCTGGTGGCGCGTCGGGCGTGAAGGATGGGAGAGGCGGGTCGGTGGTGTCTGCGGCACGCCGCCGAGCCGTCATCCTGAACCGGGGTTCAGGTGGGCCAGGGCAACCAGGCATTGGGTTCATCTGACGCGAGATGATCACGCCTGCCGGGTGATGTACCTAGTCCGTGCTCTACGAGCATTGGTTCAAGGCAATATAAAGCTCGGCGGCACCGCAGACATGGCCATTGTAGGCGCGTGCCGCGGGATGTCCAGATCAGGATGTCTAAATCAGCCGGCCGTCACTGCCCAGGGCCTCGTCCAGGCGCGTGGCCAGCGCCTGCAGCAGCGCCGCTTCATCGGCCTGCGCGCTGCCGGGTTCGGGCGTCGCCATCGGCTGGGCCGCGACCCTGGTTTGATGGTCGGCCAGCTCGAAGGCGAGGTTGAGCGCGGCCAACACGGCGATGCGTTCGCGCGCGCGCACCTTGCCCGCGTCGCGAATGCGCGTCATGGCCGTGTCCACGCGTTCGACAGCGTCCAGCAGGCGCGCCTCCTGGCCTTCGGGGCAAGCCAGAAGGTAGGTTTGCTGCATGATCTGCACTTCCAGCTGTTTGGCGCTCATGGGGCATCCTTGGTGTCTTCGGCGGCCGGCAGGCGATCGAGCAGCGCGTCGATGCGCGCGCGCGCCGCCTGCAGGCGCGAGCGCAGCGAGTCGCGCTCGTGCGTGAGTTCGCTCAGCTGCTGGCTCAGCAGCGTATTGGTGCGCTGCAGCTCCGCGTGGCGTACCAGCAGCCGGTCTACGCGCTCGGCGATCTGGGAGAGGGAAGGGAGGGCCATGGGTTAGGGATTGTAAGGAGCGCCTCCCGACATCGGTAGAATTCGCTCCCGTTGGTGCTCGCGGTCGTGGTTCGCACGCCGCAGTTCAACGGGAAGCAGGGAGGCGTCCTTCGCCATGAAGGGCTTGCCCAGCCTGCGCTGCCCCCGCAACGGTCAGCGGACGAATCGATTCGATTCACTCTTGCAGCAACCCAGCCACTGGGCGCCTTGAACAAGCGCCTGGGAAGGCGCTGCAAGGGCGTTCCGCCAGCCCGGATACCGGCCAACGAGGTGGCTTGCGCGTTCCTGATGCGCGGGCCGTGTGTGCTCATGGCCGGCGGGGAAGCTGGCAGAGCTTGCTGTCGGATGTGTTTTCCCATGTTGAATCGTTTTTCTGCCGCGCCAATGCGTGCGTGCGCGTTCCTGTCCCTGGCGGTGCTATCCGCTTCTTCCTCGTTCGCCCAGGATGGCCCACGGCAACTGGCGCTGGCCGCCAGTGTGCCGCAGCTGTCCGAGGTGGTGGTGACGGCCACGCGCACCGAGCAGCCGCTGTCCGATGTGCTGGCCGATGTGACGCTGATCGACCGCGAGCAGATCGAGCGCAGCGGTGCCGTCACGGTTTCCGATTTGCTCGCGCGCCAGCCGGGGCTGGAACTGTCCAGAAGCGGCGGGCCGGGGACGGCCACGGGGCTGTTCCTGCGCGGCGCGGAGACGCGCTTCACCGCCGTCTACATCGATGGCGTGCGCGTGGATTCGCAATCGACGGGCGGCGCGCCCTGGGAGGCAATGGCGCTGGGTCAGGTCAAGCGCATCGAAATCGTGCGCGGGCCCGCGGCCGCGGTGTATGGATCGGACGCGGTGGCCGGCGTGATCCAGATTTTCACCCGCCAGGGCGAGGGGCCGTTCACGCCTTACGTGGGCGTGGGCGCGGGCAACCGCCGCACGGGCACGCTGGAGGCCGGTTTTTCAGGCAGGCACGATGTGGTGGATTATTCGCTGGGCATGCAGCGCGACGTGAGCCGCGGCTACGATTCGCGCCCCGGCGCCAACCCGGACCTGGACGGCTACCGCCAGACGGCGGCCAGCGGCCGCGTGGGCGTGCAGTTCAGTGACGTGCATCGGCTGGACCTGACCGGCACCTGGACGAACATGGACGCGCAGTACGACGGCTTTGTGCCGGGGCTGGACGACCACGGCCTGAACCGCCTCGCCACGCTGGGCGCGACCTGGTCGGCGCAGTGGACGCGGCAGTACGCCACGCGCCTGTCGGTGAGCGAGTCGAATCAGCGCTACGAGACGCTGCCCTCGCCCTACCTTTCCGAAACCAGGCTGCGCAACGTCCTGTTCAGCAACCAATGGCGCGAGGGCGCGCACACCCTCACCGCCGCGCTGGAGCGGCGCGAAGACCATCTGGTGAATGACCCGATCAACCGCGGCCGCCACCAGGACGCGCTGGCGCTGGGCTATGGCTACGTGGCGGGCGCGCACACGCTGCAGCTCAACCTGCGCCATGACCGCGACAGCGAGTTCGGCGGCCAGACCACCGGCGGTGCGGCCTACGGCTACGGTTTCGCCCCGGGTTGGCGCGCGACGGCGGCGGCGGGCACGGCGTTTCGCGTGCCCACGCTCTACCAGCGGTTTTCGGAGTACGGCCAGGCGGGCCTGCAGCCCGAAAAAGGCCGCAACGTCGAGCTGGGCGTGCACTGGGCACAGGGCGCCAGCCGTTTCGGCGCGACGGTGTACCGCAATCGCGTCACCAACCTCATCAACTTCGGCGCGCCCGGCCCGTGCGCTGGGCTGTTCGGCTGCTATGAGAACACCGGCAACGCGCGCCTGCGGGGCGTGACGCTGTCGGGCGCGCACCGCGTGGGCGGCGTGAACCTGAGCGCCTCGCTCGACCTGCAGCAGCCGAAAAATGCCGACACCGGCACGCTGCTGGCGCGTCGCGCGCAGCGCCTGCTGAAGCTGGCGGCCGACACGCGGGTGGCTACCTGGAACGTGGGCGCCGAATGGCAGGCGGCGAGCCACCGCTGGGACAACGCGGCCAACACCAAGCGACTGGGCGGCTATGGCCTGGTGAACCTGTACGCCAGCACGACGATCGCACGCCAGTGGGATCTGCTGGCGCGCATCGACAACCTCGGCGGCAAGACCTACCAGCTGGCGGCAGGCTATCCGGCGCTACCGCGCACCTTTTTCGTCGGCCTGCGCTGGACGGGGCGCTGACGCGAAGCGGCCATGAACATCGCGCGCACCGAACTGATCCTGGGCGGCCAGAAGAGCGGCAAGTCCCGCCGCGCCGAGCGCTTGGCCGCGGCGTGGCTGGATGAGGCGCCGGCGCACCGCGCGGTGCTGATCGCCACGGGCGTGGCGTGTGACGCGGAGATGCGCGCGCGCATCGCCCGCCACCAGAGCGATCGCCGTGCGCGCGTGCCGCGCCTGCAGACCGTGGAGGAGCCGCGCGAGCTGGCTCAGGCGCTGCGCGGCTGCTCGGATGCACGCACGCTCGTGGTGGTCGACTGCCTCACGCTGTGGCTCACGAACTGGCTCATGCCGGCGGGGTCAGGTCAGGATGAAAATATGCCTTCAACGCCTGACTGGAAAGCGCAGCAAGCTCTGTTTTTGGAAGCGCTGGAGCACGCCCCCGGGCCGGTCGTCCTGGTGGGCAATGAGATCGGTCTGGGGGTCATTCCCATGGGAACGGCGGTACGCGCGTTCGTCGATGCGCTCGGCGTGCTCAACCAGCGCGCGGCGGCGGCGTGCGAGCGCGTGACGCTGATGGTGGCGGGGATGCCCGTCGCCGTGAAGGGTGGCGCATGAGGCGCGCGCTGCGATGGGTGGCGGCACTGCTCGCGCTGTGCGCAGGCGCTGCCTGGGCCGGGTATGCGGTGACCGACGACACGGGCCACACCACGCGCTTCGACGCGCCGCCCGCGCATATCGTGAGCCTGCTGCCCTCGCTCACCGAGACCGTGTGCGCGCTCGGCGCCTGCGACCGTCTCGTCGGCGTGGACCGCTACTCCAACTGGCCCGAGTCCGTGAACAGCCTGCCACGGCTTGGCGGCGGGCTGGACCCGAACGTGGAGGCCGTGATCGCGCTCAAGCCCGATGTGGTGCTGATCGGCATTTCCTCGCGCGCCAGCGTGCGCCTGCGTGCCCTGGGGGTGAAGGTGGTCGCGTTCGAGCCCAAGACCCGCGCGGCCATGCGCCGCGCCACCCTGCTGCTGGGCGAGCTGCTGCAGGTGGGCGGCGCGGCGGAGCTGCTCAAGCGCATCGATGCCGGCGTGCAGGCCGCGGCCGATAGCGTTCCCCCGGCGGCGCGGGGCCAGAGCGTCTACTACGAAGTGACGCCGGCGCCGCACGCGGCGGGGCGCGGCACCTTCATCGATGAGCTCATCCAGGCGCTGGGTCTCGTGAACATCATCGACGCGCGGCTGGGCCCCTACCCGCGCATCAATCCCGAGCTGGTGGTGCGGCTCGACCCCGACCTGATCATGGTGAGCCAGCAGGGTGCGCCAGAGCTGGCGCGGCGCCCAGGCTGGGCGGGGCTGCGCGCGATCCGGCGCGGCAGAGTCTGCGAGTTCGACAGCGCCGAACGCGATATTCTGGTGCGCCCCGGTCCGCGCATGGCGCAGGCGGCGCGCCTGATGGCGGCCTGTGCAGCGCGTGGATTTGACATAAATAAGTGAGCTTGTAACGCTCGATGGTTATGCGTTTGAGCAGGATTTGAGCAAGATTTCAACATCATGAACACCTTGGCCGCCACCGTGTCGAACGCCCCCGCCCGCAGGGCGTCGCGCGTGCCGTGGCTGGTGCTTGTGCTGGTGCTGCTCTCGCTGCTGGCGCTGGCCTGGGGCGCGAGCGTGGGCAGCACGGGATTCGACAGCCTGCGCCGCGCGTTCGACGACCCGGCGGCGGCGCAGATCGTCTGGGACATCCGCCTGCCGCGCACGCTGGGCGCCTGGCTGGCGGGCGCGCTGCTGGCGCTGGCGGGCGCGGTGGCGCAGGGGCTGTTCCGCAACCCGCTGGCCGACCCGTTCCTGCTGGGCAGCGCCTCGGGCGCGGCGCTGGCCGTGGCGCTTGCGTATGCGGCGCTGGGCGCGGGCGGCATGGTGGCCGGGGGCGGCAGCGTGGCGCTGCTGCAGGCGGCCTCGCCGTGGCTCGCGCGCCTGGGGTTCACGGGCGCGGCCTTTGTCGGTGCGCTCGGCGGCGTGATGCTGGCGCTCATGCTGGCGCGGGGCGTGCAGCAGACGCTGCGCCTGCTGCTGGCGGGCGTGGTCGTCGGCTTCGTGCTGGGCGCGCTGCGCGATCTGGTGCAACTGGCGCAGCCCGACGTGCTGCAGGCCATGCAGGGCTTCACGCTCGGGGTCACGGGTTTTGTCGGCTGGGGCGGCTGCGCGGTGATGGCGGCCGTGCTGGTGCCGCTGGTGGTGCTGGCCTGGGCGCTGGCGCGCGTGCTCGATGCGCTCAGTCTGGGTGAGGCCACTGCCGTCAGCCTGGGCCTGCCGCTGGCGCCGCTGCGCGCGCTGCTCGTGGGCGTGCTGGCGCTGGCCACGGGCGCTGCGGTGGCGCAGACCGGCTTGATCGGCTTCGTCGGGCTGGTGGCGCCGCACCTGGCGCGCTCGCTCGCGCGCTGCACGCACGGGCCGCTGCTGCTGCTGTCCACGCTGGTGGGCGGCCTGCTGCTGATGCTGGCCGATGTGGCCTCGCGCCTGGTGATCGCGCCGCAGGAGCTGCCCGTGGGCGTGCTCACATCGGTGCTCGGCGGCGTTTATCTGCTGTGGTTGATGAGCCGGCGCGCCGGTGCCCGGAGCGTGTCATGACACGGATGGCGCTGCAGGCCCGGCTGGCCAGCGCCCGCATCGGTGATCGCTTGATCCTGCACGCCATGCAGTTGAGCCTGGCGCACGGGCGCTGGACGGCCATCGTCGGACCCAATGGCGCGGGCAAATCCACGCTGTTGCGCGTGCTCGCGGGGCTGCTGCCCTGCGAGGGCGAAGTCCGGCTGCTTGGTCGCCCTCTGGTGGAATGGCCCGCACGCGAGCGCGCGCGCGAGCTCGCCTGGCTGGGCCAGCAGGAGGGCGGCAGCGAGGACCTGCGGGGGTGGGACGTGGTCATGCTCGGGCGCCTGCCGCATCGGGCGTGGCTGGCGCCGTCCACGGCGCGCGATGACGCGGCGGTGGAGGCGGCGCTGCGCGCCACGCAGGCCTGGGATTTGCGTGAGCGGCGCCTGTGCGAGCTTTCGGGCGGCGAGCGCCAGCGCGTGCTGCTCGCGCGGCTGCTCGCGGTGCAGGCGCAGGTGCTGCTCATGGACGAGCCGCTCGCGCACCTCGATCCGCCCCATCAGGCCGACTGGCTCGCCACGGTGCGCGCGCTGGCCGCGGGCGGCACCACGATCGTGAGCGTGCTGCACGAACTCAACATGGCGCTGCAGGCCGACGACATCGCGATCATCGCCGCCGGACGCCTGGCGCATTTCGGGGCCGCCGCCAGCGCCCAGACGCATCGTGCGCTGCAGGCGGCGTTCGGCGAGCGCATCGCCATCCATCCGGTACAGGGCCAGTGGATCGCACTGCCCAGCGAGGCAAACCATGCAGATTGAAACTCCACCCACCGAAAAACGCTACGAACGCCCCGAGGGCGAGCGCCGCGGCCTTGTCATCGTGCACACGGGCGACGGCAAGGGCAAGAGTACGGCGGCGTTCGGCCTGGCCTTGCGGGCCTTCGGACGCCAGCATGTGCACGGCAAGCGGGTGGAAATTTTCCAGTTCATGAAGGTGCCCAGCGCGCGCTTTGGCGAGCACCGCATGTTTGAAAAAATCGGCCTGCCGATCCACGGCCTGGGCGACGGCTTTTCGTGGAAGAGCAAGGATCTGGAGCATTCCGCCGAGCTCGCGCGCGAGGGCTGGGAGCGGGCACGCGCGGCCATCCTGGATGGCGCGCACTTCCTCGTCGTGCTCGACGAGATCACCTACCCGCTGATCTACGGCTGGCTGGCGCTCGAGCCCGTGCTCGATACCCTGCGCTCACGCCCGAAGGACGTGCACGTCTGCCTCACGGGCCGCCGCTGCCCGCCCGAGCTCATGGCGCTGGCCGACACGGTGACCGAGATGCGCCTGGTCAAGCACGCGTTCAAGGCGGGCATTCCGGCGCAGCGCGGCATCGAGGATTGACGGGCGCCTTACCGCAGCTGCTGGTGCACGCGCACCGCCAGCGCCTGCAGGCGCTCTCGCGGCAGCTCGCCGGCCAGCGCATAGCCCAGGCCGTGATCGACCCAGTAGAACGCGCTGGCCGCGCCGTCCTGCTGGAAGCGGAACGCGGTTTCATCCGCGCCGCTTTTGTCTTGCGCCAGCGCGCCGACATAGACGGTGACGCGCTCACCCGCCGGGTCTTCATACATGAACTGTGCGCGCGCGCTGCCCCCGTCGCCGGGCAGCAGGCGTCCGCCCATCAGCACGTAGCCCGCGTCCTGCAGATCGGGCGCGTGCAGCGGATGGCCCAGGCGCTTGCTCAGCCACTGCTGCAGGTGTTCCTGCTCGCTGGCCGGGACTTCCACCGGGTGGCGCACCTCGGGCTGGAACAGCGCATGCGCCGACGTGGCCGCATGCACGAAACGCAGGCCGGGCGCTGCCTGGGCCAGCACGGCGGGTGCCACGCCGGGCCGGAGCTGACCATGCACCAGCCAGCCACCGGCGAAGGCGAGCGCCACCGCGGCCGCGGTGCCCCCCAGGCGCCAGCGGGCCTGCTGCCGATCGCGCCGTGCCTGCAGGCGCTTGGCCGCGGCGACGAGCGCGGGCGGCGGCGGCTCGTGCGGCAGGTCGGCGTGGCTTTGGCGCAGGGCCTGACGCTGCGCCTGCCATTGCCGCACCGTGCGCAGGGTGTCCGCGTCGAGGCTGGCGAGCAGGGCCGCTGCCTGCGGCGCGGGCAGGCGCTCGTCGGCCAGCGCGTGCAGCAGTTCTTCGGTGACCGTGGGAGGGGCTTGCATTTTTGCGTGGCGTGGGGGTCGTGTCAGTTCGGACGGCGCAGCGGCGTGACCGTGGCGTGGGCGGGCGGTTGCGCCGGCAGATCGCGGCCCATGAGCTCGCGCAGGCGGCTGCGCGCGCGCGACAGGCGCGACATCACCGTGCCCATGGGCACGCCCAGCACCCTGGCGACGTCGGCGTAGGACAGGTCTTCGAGCGCCACCAGCAGCAGCACGCTGCGCTGCTCAGCGGGCAGGCGCAGCAGGCAGCGCTCCAGGTCGATGGCGCTGTCCAGATCGCGCGCTGCGACGGGCGGCTCGGCTTGGGCATCGTCCAGCGACGTCACGTGGGCGCGGCTTGCGCCGCCGCGCCGCTGGTTCAGGAACACCCGGTGCATCAAGGTGAACAGCCAGGCGCGCAAGTCGCTGCCGGGCAGCCACAGGCGCCATTTGCCGCAGGCGCGCTCCAGCGTGTCCTGCACCAGATCGTCGGCCGCCCAGGCGTCGCCCGTCAGCACGCGCGCATAGCGCCGCAGCGCGGGCAGGTGCTCCAGGACGGACGATCGCTCCACGGCGCGCGGTCTTACGGGCGCGCGAGGTGCCAGACCTTGTTGAAGCCGTCGCCGCTGCGGTCGCCCGGCTTGGCATCCTTGACCCAGAAGTACAGCGGCTTGCCCTTGTAGGCCCACTGGCTCGCGCCATCGTCGCGCCGGATGATGCTGTACTCGCCCTGGGCCTGGTCGCCGCTGGCGGCGACCAGTGCGGGCCAGTTTGCGCTGCATGGGCCATTGCAGGCGGACTTGCCGCTGCCGGCCACGTCCTTGTCGAAGGTGTAGAGCGACATGCCGTTGGGCCCGACGAGCGTGCCGTCCTGGGTCCTGGTCGGGGCTTGCTGTGCCCAGGCCAGCGAGCTGGCCGCGAGGAGGGCGGCGGCGGTCATGAGAATGCGCATGGTGAATTCCTGAAAAGGGTGGTTGACGTCTGCACAAACACCGCCCGAGGGGGTTTTATTCCATGGCCTTGCGGCGGCCTGCGCATTTTTGCGGAATTTTCCGGGGCCCGCCCGGCGCTGGCACGGGCGCATCGATGTTGCGACAATCGGGTGCATGGCCCTGCTCTCTCACACCTACATTACGCCGCTGGGCGAGATGATGGCGCTCATTTCCGAGCGCGGCCTGTGCCTGCTCGAATTCAGCGAGCGTACCAAGGGCCTGGCGCGCGAGATCGCGCAGGTCGAGGCTGCGCGCGGCGGCCCCGCGCGGGCGGGCGAGAGTGCGCTCACGGCGCAGCTCGGGCGCGAGCTGGCCGAGTATTTCGCGGGGCGGCGGCGCCACTTCGACATGCCGCTGGACCTTGTGGGCACGCCGTTTCAGCAAAGCGTCTGGCATGCGCTGCTCGCTATCCCCTATGGCCAGACGCGCAGCTACGCCGAGCAGGCGCGTTCCATCGGCAAGCCCAGCGCCACGCGGGCGGTTGCCAGCGCCAATGGCAACAACAAGATCAGCCTCGTTGTGCCCTGCCACCGCGTGATCGGCAGCGACGGCAGCCTAACCGGCTACGGTGGCGGCGTGGCGCGCAAGAAATGGCTGCTGGCGCTGGAGCGCGGCGAGCGCACGCTGCCTGCTCTGGATTGATGGGCCTCTTGTTTGTGACGCCGGATGCGGCGCTGGGTGTGTGGCTGTCTCTGGTGCCCGCGCTGGCGCTGGCGATCGATCGGTCGCTGGGCGAGCCGCCCGCGCGCTGGCACCCGGTGGTCTGGATGGGGCATTACCTGACCTGGGCGGGCGCACGCTGCGCGCCGCGTGCCGACGCGCCGCCCCCCCGCCATGCGCGGGCCTTCTGGCGGGGTGCGCTGGCGTGGTGCGTGGGCGCGGCCATCGTCGGTGTGGTGGCGTGGCAGCTGCAGGCGTGGCTCTTGCGCTTGCCGGACTGGGCGACGGTGCTGTTGCTTGCACTGCTGCTCAAGCCGCTGCTGGCCTGGGCGCTGTTGCACGACGAGGTGCTGGCGGTGCAGCGGGCGCTGGCGCATTCCCTCGCCGACGGCCGCGCGCGCCTGGCGCGGCTGGTGAGCCGGGAGGTGGACGCCTTGACCGAAGCGCAGGTGCGCGAGAGCGCGATCGAGAGCCTGGCCGAGAACCTCAACGATTCGCTGGTGGCGCCGCTGTTCTGGTTTGTGCTGCTGGGTTTGCCGGGCGCGGCGCTGTTCCGATTTGCCAACACGGCGGACGCGATGTGGGGCTACCGGGGCACGCGCGTGCTGGGCGGCGTGGCGCGCGACTGGCGCCGCGCGGGCACCTGGGCGGCGCGCGCTGACGACGTGCTGGCGTGGCTGCCCGCGCGCCTCACCGCCGTGTTGATCGGCGGGCTGGGCGCGTTGCGGGGCTGGCGCCGCCTGCCGGGCGAGGCGCGGCGCACGCCCTCGCCCAACAGCGGCTGGCCGATGGCGGCGATGGCGCTGGTGCTGGGTGTGCGCCTGGGCAAGCCCGGCGTCTACACGCTGGGTGAGGGCGGGCGCGAGGCGACGCCGCGCGACCTGCTGCGCGCCTGCCGGATCGGTTCGCGCGCGGCCATCGCCGCGACGCTGCTGGCCTGCGCGGCGTTGATGGGGCAGGCGGCGCCATGCTGACGCCGCTGCATGGCGGGCCGGACGCGCTGGGCGTGCCGCTGCACGATCTTTCAACCAACGCCAACGCCTGCGGTGCCTGTCCTGATGCCGCGCGCGCACTGCTGGTCTGCGATGCACGCCACTATCCCGATCCGGCCTACACCGCGCTCACGTCAGCGCTGGCAGCCTGGCACGGCGTGGCGCCGCAGCGCATCGTGCTCGCGGCCAGCGCCAGCGAATTCATCCAGCGCATCAGCATCGCGGTGTCGATGCAGGCAGGACCGAGCGCCCATGTGTGGCTGCCGCAACCCGCGTACGGCGACTATGCGCGCGCCGCGCTGGCGGCGGGTTTGAAGCCTGTGGAACATCCGGGCGATGCGGTCTTGATCTGGGCCTGCGAGCCCGGCAGCCCGCTGGGGCAGCCCGAGCCGGGCCTGGCGCAGCGCGTTGCAGCCCTGCGTGCCGACCAGACCCTGGTGTTCGATCAGGCCTACGAGCCGCTGCGCCTGAGCGGCGCACCGAGCCTGGACGCCGCGCGGCTCGATCGCGTCTGGCGGCTGCTCACGCCCAACAAGGCGCTGGGTCTGACGGGCGTGCGTGCCGCGTATGCGATAGCGCCTGTCGACGTGTCCGCGGCGCTGCTCGAACGTGTGCACCGGCTCGCGCCTTCCTGGCCGCTGGGCGCGCATGGCGTGGCTTTGCTTCAGGCCTGGGTGTCCGAATCGTGCCAGGCGTGGCTCGCGCAATCGCGTGAACAGCTGCGCACCTGGAAGCGGCGGCAGATTCAGCTGCTGCAGGCCACGGGGTGGCTGGTGCAGCCTTCAGAGACTAATTTTTTCATAGCTGCTCGCGCTGATCCATCAAGCGGTACAGCCGTATTTGATCTTCAATCGCTGCTGTGTGCCCTGCGCGAGCGCGGCATCAAGCTGCGCGACGGCGCGAGCTTCGGCCTGCCGGGCCACGTGCGGCTGGCCGTGGTGACGCCCCCGGTGCAGGATGCCCTGCTGTCGGCGCTGGGAGAGGTGGCGGGCTGATCAAGTCCGGGTGGCGCCGCCGGGGGATGTGATGGCCTGCAGCTGTTGCAGCTCGGCCGGCGTATTGACATTGTGAAAGGCCAGCGGGTCGTCCTGGGGCGGGCCGAACGGCACCAGCGTGCAACCCGCCGCCGCGGCCCAGCGCCAGGCGCGGCGCTCGCCGCGCGCCAGGCTCTCGTGCAGGCTTGGGGCCAGCTGGTGGTGCATCAGGCAGAACACGGGTTGCGGCTGCAGCGAACCGTCGGCCCCTGGCGTGGCGGCCATGGCGAGCAGCGTGCCGGCGGCCTGCGCCGCGCGCGCCAGGCGTGTTGCAAGATCCTGCGGAAACAGCGGCGTGTCGCAAGGCACGGTGAGCAGCCAGGGGGTCTCGAGGTGCGCGAGCCCCGCGGCGAAGCCCGCCAGCGGCCCCTGGAAGTCGCCCGCGAGGTCGCTCCAGACCGGCACACCCAGCCGGGCATACGCCGCCGCGTTGCGATTGGCGTTGATCGCCAGGCGCCCCACCTGCGGTCGCAGGCGCCGCAGCGCCCACTGCGCCAGCGGCTGCTGGTGAAACAACTGCAGGCCCTTGTCCTGGCCGCCCATGCGCGTGCCCCGGCCACCCGCCAGAACCAGACCGGTGATGGCGTCGCGATCGGGAGCGCCGGCCTGTCCGTCATTCATGTGGTGAGCCACGGCGCGCGTGCTGCCGAATTCCATGGGTCGATTGTGCGCGATGGTCCGTGCGGCAGCGGGCGCGCCGTACACTTGCGCGCATGCAGCACAAGCCGACGTTGACCACCCGGTTGATCGCCACGGGCTGCGCTTTCCTGCTCCTCGCGGTGCTCTCGATCGGGCTCACCTTGTGGGTGACCTGGAAACTCGAAGGGGGCGCGGCCTCCATCAACGAGGCCGGGCGCCTGCGCCTGTATGCGGTGCGCATGGCGCTGGCGCTTCGCGACGATGATGCGGCGCGCCTGCACGAACTTTCCGGCAAGTTCGATGCCAGCATGCAACTGCTGCGCACCGGCAACCCGGCGCGCCCGCTGTTCGTTCCCTGGAGTGCCGATGTGCACACAGGCTTTGACGCCCTGGCGGCGCACTGGCAGCACGCGCGCGCTGACTGGGCCGATCCTCAGGGCGGGCATGCGGCGGTGGCGGCGGCCGGCGTGGCAGATGAATTCGTCGTCTACGTGGAGCGATTCGTCAATGCGATGGAGGTCCAGATATCGCGCTGGACCGCGGCGCTGCACGTCTTTCAGATTTTCATGCTGGGCATGGCGGTCGTGGCCACCGTCGTGTTCATGGTCATGAGCTACTTTCTGGTGCTGGCGCCGCTGTCGCGCATGCAGCATGCGCTGGCCAGGGTGCGCCAGGGCGACCTGGCCACGCGTGTTCCAGTGGATTCGGACGATGAGTTCGGCCAGCTCGCGCAGTATTTCAATCAGATGGCCGATGCGCTGCAGTCCTCGCATGAGGAGCTCGAGCGCAAGGTGAGCGAGAAGACCGCCAGCGTCGAGGAACGTAACCAGCGCCTGTCCGCGCTGTATGCCGTCAGTGCCCTGGTTGCCGAAGCGGGGGGGCTGCAGGTGCTTGCGCAGGGCTTTGCACGCATCGTGCGCGAGGTGGCCGGGGCCGACGCGGCCATGGTGCGCTGGTCGGACGCGGCCAACGCGCGCTACGTGCTGCTGGCGGGCGACGGCCTGCCGCCCGGCTTTGCCGAACGCGAGCAGTGCCTGGATACGGGCGCCTGCGTGTGCAGCCAGCCCAAAGCGCGGGCGCGCCTGAGCGTTGCCACCGTTGCGGACGAGGGGGGCATGCGGCTGCCGCACTGCCATGAGTTCGGCTTCAAAAGCGTGATCAGCGTTCCCGTGCGCCAGCACCAGCAGCTTCTCGCGCAGGTCACTCTGCTGTACCGGAAGGAGCACCGTCTCACGCGCGATGCCCGCGAGCTGCTCGAAACCATGGCGCAGCATCTGGCCAACGGCATCGAGGGCCTGCGCGTGAGTGCGCTGGAGCGCGAGGCCGCGGTGGCCGAGGAGCGCGGCCTCATTGCCCGCGAACTGCACGATTCCATCGCGCAGTCGCTGGCGTTCCTGAAGATCCAGACTGAGCTGCTCCAGGGGGCCATCGTCAAGGGCGACGACGCGGCGCGTGATCGCAGCGTGGCCGAATTGCGCGAGGGCGTGCGCGAATGCTATGCGGACGTGCGCGAGCTGCTCGTGCACTTTCGCACGCGCACGCAGGATGAAGACATCGAGCAGGCACTGCGTTCGACCCTGTCCAAATTCGAGCTGCAAAGCGGTCTCTCGGCCCATCTGTCGATGCAGGGGCAGGGCATGCCGCTCGCCCCCGACGTCCAGATCCAGGTGCTGCATGTCGTGCAGGAGGCGCTGTCCAACGTGCGCAAGCACGCACAGGCCCGCATCGTGCGGGTGAGCGTGCTGCGCCATCCGTGCTGGCGCTTTGAGGTGCGTGACGATGGCCGGGGGTTCGAACCCCAGGCGGTGTCGCCGGATTCGCTGCATGTCGGCCTGAGCATCATGGCCGACCGCGCTTCGCGCGTCGGTGCGCTGCTGCGCGTCGATTCCCGTCCCGGCGAAGGCACCTGCGTCACGCTCGAGCTGCCCCGCAAGGCCGCCGAGACCGCGGCGACCGATGCCGAAACCGAGGCCCCCGTCTCCCTGAAAGCCTGAACCGTGCCCACCACCCTGTTCCTGATCGATGACCACACCATGATTCGCCGTGGCCTGGTGGCGCTGCTGGGGCAATACCCCGATCTGCAGGTGGTGGGCGAGGCGGGTGACGCCGGCCAGGCGCTGCGCCTGCTGCCCGCCTTGCGTCCCGATGTCGTGCTGCTGGACAACCACCTGCCGGGTGTGCGTGGAGTGGACGCCATCGCCGGGCTGCGCCAGGCATCCCCCGACAGCCGCATCGTCATGCTCACCGTGAGCGAGGATGGCGCCGATCTGGCTGCCGCGCTGCGCCATGGCGCGCAGGGCTATCTGCTCAAGACCATAGACGGCCCCCTGCTGGCCGAAGCCGTGCGCCGCGCCGCGCGCGGCGAGCCGGTGGTGAGCCCCGAGATGACGGGCAAGCTGATCAGCGCCTTTCAGCAGCAAGGCGCGCCCGAAGCCGGGCACACTCCCCCGGAGGCAGGAGGAGGCGATCCCCCGCTATCGCCGCGCGAGGAAGAGGTGCTGCGCGAGATCGCCCACGGGGCGAGCAACAAGGAGATCGCGCGCACGCTCGATATCGCGGAGACCACCGTGAAGATCCACGTGCAGCACATCCTGCGCAAGCTCGGCCTGTCTTCGCGCGTGCAGGCGGCGGTCTACGCTTCCGATCGTCAGCGCTGAGGGTGGCGCGACGCGGCTGCCCGCGTCAGCGACTGCAGCGCGCGGCGAGCCACGCCCGCGAAAGCCATGCACCACGTCAGCAGGGCAATGGCGAGAAACAGGCCGGGGATGGGCGCGAGAAAGCTCAGCCCCATGGCCTGCGCCAGTTCGTGCGTGCAGGCGGCGTACATGCCCAGCGGGAAGACGGCGCCCCAGTACAGCGGGTCATAGCGCAGTGGAAAGCGCTTGACCGCGTAGCGCCAGAAGGCCAGCACCACGAGCATCGGAATCCACCAGGTTCCCGTGGCCCAGTAGAAAATCGTGAAGCCTTTCAGGAAAGGGAGCACCGAGGTGAGAAACGGCGCATCCGGTGCGTTGAGGATGAGCAGCGACCCCGCCAGCGTCGAGATCGCCATCGCGCCCATGTTGATCCAGTAGGGCGGGGCGAGGTCGCCGGGCAGGAAGGGAAAGAACAGGTAGCGGTAGAAGATCAGCGACATCATCCAGATGTAGAGCATGCCGCCCCACAGCCACATGGACAGCGCGAAGAAGTTCAGCTCCAGCTTCCACGGCTGGCCGATGCGCGCGGCCAGCAGGGCGCTGAGCACGGTGAGCGACTGCGTCGCCACCACGGCCAGCAGCCAGCCGCCATTGATGCCCTGGTGCAGGCTGGGCTTGTGCTCCTTGATGGTGAAACCGGCAAAGATGGCGTAGGTCAGCAGCAGCCACAGGAACACCGCCAGGCCCCATAGCCAGACGCCCATCCGCAGGCTGTGCGCCAGCAGGATGCACTGGGCGCCAAGCACGCTGGTGGCCGCCACCATGGTGAAGAAACCCGGGCCGCGCAGATGGTCGCGCAGGTCGGCGAGCACGGCGGCGGGCCAGCGCAGCACGCGCGCCACGTACAGGTACCACAGCACACCGTACATGACCACGTTGAGCGCAAACAGCGCGGCGGCGATCCGGGGCAGCTCGCGCATGGAGGCCGCCAGCGACACGATGCCCGTGGCCATGACCATGCCGAAATACGCGGGAGACAGCGCGGCCAGCCCGGCCCCGGGCGGCAGTGGGGTGGTGGCGGTTTGACGTGGCTGCATGGGCAGGCGCGCGATGCTAGCGGTTCGCCCGGCGTTGGCAACGGTTTTGGCGGTGGCCATAGTTCTTCAGAACTACGTTGGGCCGACCCGCCCTAGTTCTTCTGCGCCGGCCCTACCGACCCACGGAAGGATGGTCGCCGCGTCGGCGCGCGGCGACCATCGCCGTGTCGTCATGCAAGCGCACACGCAAGAGGAACACATGGTTGTCTGGTCGTCGGTCGTCGAGAAGGATTTGGGCCGTGCGCGCAAGGCCTGGTCGGTGCTCATCGTCAGCACCCTGGCCTTCACCGTCTGCTTCATGGTCTGGATGATGTTCGCCGTGATCGGCATTCCGATCCGCAAGATGCTGGATCTGAACGCCACCGAGTTCGGCCTGCTCACCGCCATGCCCGTGCTCAGCGGCTCGCTCATCCGCGTGCCGCTCGGGATCTGGACCGACAGGTATGGCGGGCGCATCGTGATGGCCGTGCTGATGGCGGTCTCGGTGCCCGCCATCTGGGCCATTTCCTGGGCCACGCAGTTCTGGCAGTTCCTGGTGATCAGCCTGTTGCTGGGCTTGGCGGGCGGCTCGTTCTCGGTCGGCACGCCCTATGTGGCGCGGTGGTTTCCCAGGCAGCGTCAGGGCATGGCCATGGGGGTCTTCGGCGCGGGCAACTCGGGCGCGGCGGTGAACAAGTTCGTCGCGCCCGTCATTCTCGTGGCCTTCGGCTGGCAGGCCGTCACGCATGTGTATGCCGCGATCATGTTGGTGGCGCTCATCGTGTTCTGGCTGTTCAGCTACAGCGACCCGGCCCACCTCGTGCCGAGCAACGTGCGCTTCGTGGACCAGCTCAAGGCGCTCAAGGATCCGCGCGTGCTCAAGTACTGCCAGTACTACAGCATCGTCTTCGGCGGCTATGTCGCGCTGTCCTTGTGGATGGTGCAGTACTACGTGGGCGAGTACGGCCTCGATATCCGCATCGCCGCGCTGCTGGCGGCGTGCTTCTCGCTGCCCGGCGGCGTGCTGCGCGCGGTCGGCGGCGTGCTGTCCGACAAGTACGGCGCGCACAGCGTCACCTGGTGGGTAATGTGGGTGTGCTGGATCTGCCTGTTCCTGCTGTCGTACCCGCAGACGGACTTCACCATCCAGACGCTCTCGGGCGCGAGCACCTTTCACATTGGCCTGAACGTTTACGCCTTCACCGCGCTGATGGCCGTGCTCGGCGTTGCGATGGCCTTCGGCAAGGCCAGCGTGTTCAAGTACATCAGCGACGACTACCCCGGCAACATCGGCGCCATCAGCGGCATCGTGGGCCTGGCCGGTGGCCTGGGCGGCTTCATCCTGCCGATCATGTTCGGCGCGCTGCTGGACTTGACCGGCATTCGCTCCAGCGCCTTCATGCTGATGTACGGCGTGGTCTGGGTGTCGCTGATCTGGATGTACTGGACCGAAATGCGCCGCACCGACGTGCTGCATTCCTCCACCTCCGCGCAGACCGCGGACGCCTGAGGCATACCCCTTTCACGACGGAGAGCTCCATCATGTCCGCCACGACCACCCGCTCCGCCAACGGCCGCATCGGCCGCATGCTCACGCTCTGGACGCCCGAGGACAAGGCGTTCTGGGAGCGCGAGGGCGAGGCCATCGCCAAGCTCAACCTCTGGATTTCGGTGCCCGCGCTGTTCCTGGCGTTCGCCATCTGGCAGGTCTGGAGCGTGGTCGCCGTCAACCTTCCGGCGCTGGGCTTCAAGTATTCGACCAACCAGCTGTTCTGGCTGGCGGCGGCGCCCGCGCTCTCGGGCGCGACGCTGCGCATCTTCTACTCTTTCATGGTGCCGGTGTTCGGCGGGCGGCGCTGGACGGCGATCGCCACGGCCTCGCTCTTGATTCCGGCCATAGGCATCGGCGTGGCGATCCAGGACAACACCACGAGCTACCCGACGATGCTGCTGCTGGCGCTGCTGTGCGGCCTGGGCGGGGGCAACTTCAGCTCCAGCATGGCCAACATCAGCTTCTTCTTTCCCAAGGAGCGCAAGGGCTCGGCCCTGGGCGTGAATGCTGGGCTGGGCAACCTCGGGGTGTCGGTGGTGCAGTTCCTGAGCCCGCTGGTCATCACGCTGGGCATCTTCGGCGTCTTCGGCGGTGAGCCGCAGCTCATCATGAGGAATGGCGAACCGCAGCACGTGTGGGCGCAGAACGCCGCCTTCATCTGGGTGCCATGGATCGCGATCGCGGCCGTGGCGGCGTGGTTCGGCATGCACGACATCCAGGATGCGAAGGCGAGCTTCGCCGCGCAGGCAACGATCTTCAAGGCCAAGCACAACTGGATCATGTGCCTGCTCTACCTGGGCACCTTCGGCTCGTTCATCGGTTTCGCGGCGGGCTTCCCGCTGCTCATGAAGGCGCTGTTTCCGGGTCTCAATCCGCTGGCCTACGCCTGGCTCGGGCCGCTGGTCGGCGCGCTCACGCGGCCCTTCGGCGGCTGGCTCGCGGACCGGCTCGGTGGCGGTGTCGTCACCTTCTGGAACTTCATCGTGATGGCGCTGGCGGTGCTCGGCGTGCTGTACTTCCTGCCCAAGGGCGCCACCGGTTTTGCCATGCCGTTCGGTCCGGCCGAGGGCAGCTTCACCGGCTTCTTTCTCATGTTCCTGGTGCTGTTCTGCACCACCGGCATCGGCAACGGCTCCACCTTCCGCATGATTCCCGTGATTTTCCTCACGCAGAAGATGCGCGAGCTGACCGAGAACACCGACGCGGCGCGGGCGCAGGCCATCAAGGACGGCAATACCGAAGGCGCGGCGGCCGTGGGCTTTGCCGGAGCGCTGGGGGCCTACGGCGGCTTCTTCATTCCCAAGAGCTACGGCAGCTCGATCACCGCTACGGGCGGCCCGGAGCTCGCGCTGTGGATCTTCGTGGCCTTCTATTTGCTGTGCGTGGTCGTGACCTGGTGGTACTACGCGCGCCGCGGCGCCGAGATGCCCTGCTGATGCACGCCTCCCTCATTTCCCCGACCCAGAAATCCGATTCAAGGAGCGCACGATGAGCCATCTGCTCGACCGACTGACCTATTTCTCGCAGCCGCGCGAGGAATTTTCCAATGGCCACGGCCAGACCAGCGGCGAGGACCGGACCTGGGAGGATGCCTATCGCGGCCGCTGGGCGCACGACAAGATCGTGCGCTCGACCCACGGCGTGAACTGCACCGGCTCGTGCTCGTGGAAGATCTACGTCAAGGGCGGCATCGTCACCTGGGAGACGCAGCAGACCGACTACCCGCGCACGCGGCCCGACCTGCCCAATCACGAGCCGCGCGGCTGCGCGCGCGGCGCCAGCTACAGCTGGTACCTGTATTCCGCCAGCCGCGTGAAATACCCCATGGTGCGCGCGCGGCTGCTCAAGCACTGGCGCGCGGCGCTGGCCGTGACCAGAAGCCCCGTGCACGCCTGGACCAACATCGTCGAGAACCAGGACGCGCGCCGCGAGTGGCAGCGCCAGCGCGGCCTGGGCGGCTTCGTGCGCAGCACCTGGGATGAAGTCAACCAGATGATCGCGGCGGCCAACGTCTACACCATCAAGAAGTACGGGCCCGATCGCATCATCGGCTTCTCGCCGATTCCGGCGATGTCCATGATTTCCTACGCCGCCGGCAGCCGCTACCTGAACCTGATCGGCGGCGTGCCCATGAGCTTCTACGACTGGTACTGCGACCTGCCGCCGTCGTCGCCGCAGGTCTGGGGCGAGCAGACCGACGTGCCCGAATCGGCCGACTGGTACAACTCCAACTTCATCATCGCCTGGGGCTCCAACGTGCCGCAGACGCGCACGCCGGACGCGCACTTCTTCACCGAGGTGCGCTACAAGGGTGCGAAGGTCGTGGCCGTCACGCCCGACTATTCCGAGGTGGCCAAGCTCTCGGACCTGTGGCTGCACCCCAAGCAGGGCACGGACGCGGCCGTGGCCATGGCCATGGGCCACGTGATCCTCAAGGAGTTCTATTTCGACAAGCGCTCGGCCTACTTCGACGACTACGCGCGCCGCTACACCGACCTGCCGCTGCTGGTCGTGCTCGAAGACAAGAAGCTGCCCGACGGCCGCGTCGTGAAGGTGCCGGGCCGCTACGTGCGCGCGAGCGACTTCGAGGGACACCTGGGCCAGGGCAACCACCCCGACTGGAAGACCGTGGCCTGGGGGCTCGACGGCAAGGTGGCGCTGCCCAACGGCTCCATCGGCTTTCGCTGGGGCAAGGACGGGCGCGACGATCAGGGCCTGTGGAACCTGGAGGACAAGGACGCGCGCGACGGAAACACTGTCCGGCTCAAGCTCTCGGTGCTGGAGGACGGCGCGCAGCCGCACGAGGTGGTGGATGTGGCCTTTCCCTACTTCGGCGGCATAGCGACACCGCACTTCGACGCCAACGACCAGGGCGCCGACGTGATGGTGCGGCGCGTGCCGGTGGCCACGCTCGAGTTGCAAGGCGAGGGCGTGAGCGGCCGCGTGACGGTGGCCACGGTCTTTGACCTGCAGGCCGCGCACTATGGCGTGCATCGGGGCCTCGCGGGTGAAGGCGAGGACCAGGGTTACGACGCCGACGCGCCCTACACCCCAGCCTGGCAGGAGAAGATCACCGGCGTGCCGCGCGATCAGGTCATCACCATCGCGCGCCAGTTTGCCGACAACGCCGACAAGACGCAGGGCAAGTCCATGGTCATCATCGGCGCGGCGATGAACCATTGGTACCACTGCGACATGAACTACCGCGGCATCATCAACATGCTGATGATGTGCGGCTGCATCGGCCAGAGCGGCGGCGGCTGGTCGCACTACGTGGGCCAGGAGAAACTGCGCCCGCAGACCGGCTGGACGGCGCTGGCCTTTGCGCTCGACTGGATCCGCCCGCCGCGCCAGCAGAACTCGACGAGCTTCTTCTACGCCCACACCGACCAGTGGCGCTACGAGAAGCTGGGCGTGGAGGAGGTGCTCTCGCCGCTGGCCGATCGCAACGATTACCAGGGCTCGATGATCGACTTCAACGTGCGCGCCGAGCGCATGGGGTGGCTGCCCAGCGCGCCGCAGCTGCAGGCGAACCCGCTGCAGGTCGTGCGCGACGCGCAGACCAATGGCGTGGACCCCAGGGATTACGTGGTGCGCTCGCTCAAGAACGGTTCGCTCAGCCTGAGCTGCGAGGACCCGGACCACCCGCTGAACTGGCCGCGCAACATGTTCGTGTGGCGCTCCAACATCCTGGGCTCGTCGGGCAAGGGGCACGAGTATTTCCTCAAGCACCTGCTGGGCACGCAAAACGGCGTGCAGGGCAAGGACCTGGGCCGGGACGAAGCCAGGCCGCAGGAGGTCAAGTGGCACGAGAGCGCGCCCGAGGGCAAGCTGGACCTGATCGTGACGCTGGACTTTCGCATGAGCACGACCTGCCTGTACTCGGACATCGTGCTGCCCACAGCCACCTGGTACGAGAAAAACGACCTCAACACCAGTGACATGCACCCCTTCATCCACCCGCTCTCCGCCGCGGTGGACCCGGCCTGGCAGGCCCGAAGCGACTGGGAAATTTACAAGGGCTTCGCCAAGGCGTTCAGCGAGGTTTGCGTCGGGCACCTGGGCATCGAAAAGGAAGTGGTGCTCACGCCCATCATGCACGACACGGCGGGCGAGCTGGCGCAGCCGTATGACGTGAAGGACTGGAAGAAGGGCGAGGTCGATCTGATTCCGGGCGTGACCGCGCCGCAGATCACCGTGGTCGAGCGCGATTACCCCAACACCTACGCACGCTTCACGGCGCTGGGGCCGCTGATGGACAAGGTGGGCAACGGCGGCAAGGGCATCGCCTGGAACACGCAGACCGAGGTCGAGCAGCTCGGCGACCTCAACGGCCGCGTGCGCGAGGAGGGCGTGACGCAGGGGCGCCCGAAGATCGTGACCGATATCGACGCCACCGAGGTGGTGATGATGCTCGCGCCCGAGACCAATGGCCACGTCGCCTGCAAGGCCTGGGAGGCCCTCTCCAAGCAGACCGGGCGTGAGCACGTGCACCTGGCGCTGCACCGCGAGGACGAGAAGATCCGTTTCCGCGACATCCAGGCGCAGCCGCGCAAGATCATCTCCTCGCCCACCTGGAGCGGGCTGGAGAGCGAGAAGGTCAGCTACAACGCCGGCTACACCAACGTGCACGAGCTGATTCCATGGCGCACGCTCACGGGGCGCCAGCAGTTCTACCAGGATCACCGCTGGATGCGCGACTTCGGCGAAGGCCTGTGCTCGTACCGTCCGCCGGTGGACCTCAAGGCGCTGCGCGCGGTCGAGGGCAGAAAGCCCAACGGCCACCCCGAGCTGGCGCTCAATTTCATCACGCCGCACCAGAAATGGGGCATCCACAGCACCTACAGCGACAACCTGCACATGCTCACGCTCAACCGCGGCGGCCCCGTGGTCTGGCTCAGCGAGGAAGACGCGAAGCGCGGTGGCATCGTGGACAACGACTGGGTGGAGCTCTTCAACGCCAATGGCGCGATCGCGGCGCGCGCCGTGGTGAGCCAGCGCGTCAAGCCCGGCATGGTGATGAAGTACCACGCGCAGGAGAAGACCATCAACACCCCGGGCTCGGAGATCACCGGCACGCGCGGCGGAATCCACAACTCGGTCACGCGCGTGGTGCTGAAACCCACGCACATGATCGGCGGCTACGCGCAGTACAGCTACGGCTTCAACTACTACGGAACCATAGGCACCAACCGCGACGAATTCGTGCTGGTGCGCAAGATGCGCCGCGTCGACTGGATGGACGAAGAAGCTGGCTCCACCACCAGCGCCCATGCCTGAAGAAGGAGATCGAAAATGAAAATTCGCGCGCAAATCGGCATGGTGCTGAACCTGGACAAGTGCATCGGTTGCCACACCTGCTCGGTCACCTGCAAGAACGTCTGGACCAGCCGACCCGGCATGGAATACGCCTGGTTCAACAACGTCGAGACCAAGCCCGGCATCGGCTACCCCAAGGAGTGGGAGAACCAGGCCAAATGGAACGGCGGTTGGGTGCGCCGTGCCGACGGTTCCATCGCGCCGCGCCAGGGCGGCAAGTGGCAGCTTTTGATGAAGATCTTCGCCAACCCCAACCTGCCGCAGATCGACGACTACTACGAGCCCTTCACCTTCGACTACGACCACCTGCAGTCCGCGCCCGAGATGAAGTCGCCGCCCACGGCGCGCCCGCGCAGCCTGATCACTGGCGAGCGCATGGAAAAGATCGAGTGGGGGCCGAACTGGGAGGAAATCCTCGGCGGCGAATTTTCCAAGCGCTCGCGCGACGTCAACTTCGAGCACGTGCAGAAGGAGATGTACGGCCAGTACGAAAACACCTTCATGATGTATTTGCCGCGCCTGTGCGAGCACTGCCTGAACCCGGCCTGCGTGGCGTCGTGTCCCTCCGGCTCGATCTACAAGCGCGAGGAAGACGGCATCGTGCTGATCGACCAGGACAAGTGCCGCGGCTGGCGCATGTGCGTCTCGGGCTGCCCGTACAAGAAGATCTACTACAACTGGCAGAGCGGCAAGGCCGAGAAGTGCACCTTCTGCTACCCGCGCATCGAGGCGGGCCAGCCCACGGTCTGCTCCGAGACCTGCGTGGGCCGCATCCGCTATCTGGGCGTGCTGCTGTACGACGCCGATCGCATCCAGGAGGCGGCGAGCGTGGAGCGCGACAAGGACCTGTACCAGGCGCAACTGGACATCTTCCTCGATCCGCACGACCCCGAGGTGATCGCCCAGGCGCGCCTCGATGGCATTCCCGACAACTGGCTCGAAGCGGCCAAACGGAGCCCGGTCTACCGCATGGCCGTGGACTGGAAGATCGCGCTGCCGCTGCACCCCGAGTACCGCACCCTTCCCATGGTCTGGTACGTGCCGCCGCTCTCGCCCATCACCACGGCGGTCAATGCCGGGCACGTGGGCATGAACGGCGAGCTGCCCGATGTGACGCAGCTGCGCGTCCCGGTGCAGTACCTGGCCAATTTGCTCACGGCGGGCAACACCATTCCCATCGTGCGGGCGCTCGAACGCATGCTCGCCATGCGCGCCTGGCAGCGCGGCCTGCACGTGGACAAGGTGGAAAACCACGCCGTGCTGGCGCAGGCGGGCCTGTCCGTGCACGACGTGCAGGACATGTACCAGGTGATGGCGATCGCCAACTATGAAGACCGTTTCGTCGTGCCGACCTCGCACCGCGAGTACGCCGAGAACGCCTTCGACGTGCGCGGTGGCTGCGGCTTCACCTTCGGCAATGGCTGCTCGGACGGCGCGAGCACGCTCAGCGTCTTCGGCAGCAAGAAAAAGCGCACCGTCACCGTGCGCGCCACGATCTGAGGGAGGCCCGCATGTTCCAGACATCAACCCCATCCCTGCGTCTGAGCCTGCGCGCGTTGGCGCGCCTGCTGGCCTATCCCGACGAGGACGTGTGCGCGCAGATGCCCATGCTCGCCGAGGTGCTGCGCGCCGAGCTGGTGCTGCCCGACGCGCGCCTGGCCGAACTCGACGCGCTGACGCAGCGCATCGCCGCGATGGATCCCTACGAGGCGCAGGCGCATTACGTCGACACCTTCGACCGCGGCCGCCAGACGTCGCTGTACCTGTTCGAGCACATCCACGGCGATTCGCGCGAACGCGGCTCGGCGCTGGTCAACCTGACGCAGACTTACGAACAGGCGGGTCTGAGGATGCAGGAGGGTGAGCTGCCCGACCACCTGGGCGTGGTGCTGGAATTCGCCTCCACCCAGCCCGTGACTGTGGCGCGCGAATTCCTCGGCGAGATGGCGCATGTGCTCAACGCGCTGTTCACCGCGCTGCACGAGCGCGGCAACCCCTACGCCAGCGTGATCGCCGCGGTGCTCGAAGCCGCGGGCCACAAGGCGCAGGCGGTGCAGATCGCGCCCGAGCCGGACATGGACGAGGCATGGGCCGAGCCCGAGGCCTTCGACGGCTGCGACATGCGCGGCCAGAGCCGCCCCGGCAAACCCCAGCCCATGAGCTTCGTGCGCAGGGCGCACCCCAAGACTTCCCAAGGAGTTGCACCATGACCGCCTGGCTCGACCATTTCCTCTTCGGCCTCTACCCCTACATCTGCCTGGCCGTGTTCTTCCTGGGCAGCTGGATCCGGTTCGACCGCGATCAGTACACGTGGAAGAGCGACTCCTCGCAGCTCTTGCGCAGCGGCAACCTGCGCTGGGCCAACAACCTCTTTCACATCGGCGTGCTGTTCCTGTTCTTCGGCCACTTCGTCGGGCTGCTCACGCCGCACTTCATCTACGAGCCCTTCATCAGCGCGGGCCAAAAGCAGCTGCTGGCCATGGTCTCGGGCGGCGTGGCCGGGGTGCTGGGCTTCATCGGCGTTTCGATGCTGCTGTACCGGCGCCTGTCGGACGCGCGCATCCGCGCCACGAGCAAGACCAGCGACATCGTGCTGCTGTGGATCTTCTGGGCCCAGCTCGCGCTGGGTATGGCCACGATTCCGCTGTCGGCCCAGCACCTCGATGGCTCGATGATGCTGCTGCTGGCCGAATGGGGCCAGCGCATCGTCACCTTCCGCTCGGGCGCGGTCGAGATGCTCGCGAGCGCCGGCTGGGTGTTCAAGACCCACCTGTTCCTGGGCATGACGGTGTTCCTCGTCTTCCCGTTCACGCGCCTGGTGCACATCTGGAGCGGCTTCGGCACGCTGGCCTATGTGTTGCGCCCCTACCAGTTGGTGCGCGCGCGGCGCCTGAATCTGCCGCAGGGCCACAACCGTCCGCAACGCGGTATTTGAGTCAAATCGGCATCAGACCCAATGTGGACAAGCGCAACCAGCTATTAAAACAAGAGTGACCATGACAACCTCATCCTGCACTTCGGGCCCGTGCGGCTGCAGCGAGCCGCAAGCGGCCACCCTGCCGGTGGCCCACGTCAATGGCGTGGCCTTGCATGCGCCGGGCGAAACCCTTGCGCAGGAACTCCTGCGCCAGCGCGCCTGCACCGAACTGCTGCGCCAGCAGGCGCAGCGTGAGGGACTGCTGGCCGCGGACGATGCGCCCGGCCTGGACGGTGCCACGAGCGAAGCGGCGACCGCCGCCATCGAGGCGCTGCTGGAACAGGCGCTGAAGGTGCCCGAGCCCTCCGAAGACGCCTGCCGCCGCTACCACGCGGCCCACCCCGCGTTCGGCGGGCAAGGCGCGCGCGCGCACCTGCGCCATGTGCTGTTTGCCGTCACGCCGGGCATCGATGTGGGCCGGCTGCGCCAGCGCGCCGAGGCGCTGCTCATGGAGCTGCGCTGCGCCGACGACGGCGGCCCGGCGTTTGGCGAGGCCGCGCGCCAGTGGTCGAACTGCCCCAGCGGCGCCGGGGGCGGCGATCTCGGCTGGCTCGCGCCCGAAGACTGCGCATCGGAATTCGGCCGCGAGATTTTCGATTCGCAGGAAGTGGGCGTGCTCTCGCGCCTCGTGCACAGCCGCTTCGGCCTGCACATCGTTCAGGTCTGCGGGCGTGATGCGGCGCAGCCGACACCGTTCGACGACGTGCGTGCCAGCATCGCGCTGGTGCTGCGCCAGCAATCGTGGGTCAACGCGCTGCGCCAGTACCTGCAGCTGCTGGCGGCCGAAGCCGAGATCGAAGGCGTGCAGCTGGAAGCGGCCACGTCGCCGCTGGTGCAGTAGAGCCACCTGTGGGAGCGGCTTGAGCCGCGAACGGCGGTGCAATGCCTTCGCGGCTCAAGCCGCTCCCACGAGGGGGCACGGCTCAAGCCGGATCCGCCTTAGTTGGCCTTGTCAGGGAACTGCTTGGCAATGCCGTCGGAAAGCACGTCGGCGATCGCATCCATGTGCTGCTGCATGGCCGTCCATTCGGCCTCCTGCTTGTCCTTGGGCGCCTTCGCGGCCATCATGTCCACCTGCGATTTGTGGTGGCCGAAGTGGGCCACCAGTCCGGCGTCCAGGTCGGCTTCTTTCCAGT